>Ga0160445_100130_pt1 | contig 65602 bp, 59 predicted proteins | sample HID1972M_E1MG_FD_108215 | JGI IMG/M metagenome (GOLD analysis project Ga0160445, IMG submission 108215) | Enriched pill bug-associated microbial communities from UW Madison campus, WI, USA - HID1972M_E1 MG | ecosystem: Host-associated > Arthropoda: Insects > Digestive system > Unclassified ... | reverse complement strand
TACTCAAGGCCGACCTTCCCGACCTGCCGGTGATCCATTACAACGCCGGCAATACGCCACGAATTGGCGATATGGTCCTGGCAATCGGCAACCCGTTCGGCGTGGGCCAGACAACCACCATGGGTATTGTATCGGCGCTGGGTCGCACCGGCCTGGGAATCAATACCTATGAAAACTTCATTCAGACCGACGCAGCCATCAATCCGGGCAACTCCGGTGGCGCGCTGATCAATACCCGAGGCGATCTGATCGGCATCAACACTGCCATTTACACCGAATCGGCTGCCGGCGGCTCGCTGGGTATCGGCTTTGCCACGCCCGCTGATACCGCCATGCGCATCATGTACGAAATCATCAAGACCGGCAGCGTCTCGCGCGGCTGGCTTGGCATAGAGCCACAGGACATCACTACCGATCTGGCCAGGGCGTTCAATCTGAAAAATACCAATGGGGTGATCATTGCCACGCTGGCCTCAAATGGTCCGGCAGGACAGGCTGGCCTGCTGGTGGGCGATATCCTGCTTGCGGCCAATGGCGAAGATATTACCGGCACCGACCATTTGCTGAACAAAATAGCCGAATTTGCCCCCCAGTCCAAAGTCACTTTTACCGTTTTGCGCGGCGGCAAAAAGCATGATTTCATCGTAACGCTGGGTAAACGGCCCCAGGTAACCACGACCAACTGACCGCGACAGATACGGCAGACAGGCGGCTCTGCCTTGTCCTTGTGCCCCGCTTGCTGTCACATCTACGTCCTCCTGCCTGCCGCATCAGAACAATACCAGCGCGCGAATCGCAGCCGCTGACCTGCATTCCCCCATTAACCCGGCCATGCCCACACCACCCATGCTCGTTTTGTCGCTGCCATGACGTCAATGTGTCTGCCTGCACCAACGCAGTGATGCGGATCACGTTGCACGCAGAAAACTCAATAGTCCGGGATGGATGACAGCGAGATAACTGAATGTTGGGGATGATACGCAAAGCGGGTAAATAGTTGCGCGACAAGGCTATAGCGCAGAAACAGTCGAAGTCGCCGCAGAGCAAGCGAGAGAAGAAGTAGAAGAAGAATCAGAGAAGAACGGCTGCGATGAACAAAAGGCGCGACAGCATCAGCAGGCGCCATCGGCGTGACACCATTCGCGCCATCAAGCCGTATCGCCCCGCCGGAAGACGCCATGCGCGGCAGACTCTGTCTGTGTCGCTACTGCTCACGACCCGCCCCATCACCGCTTCGACCAGGACTGCCTCACCGCTATGGGCCATATGGCCGGCACCAGATACAGGCAGGCAGCCCTACTCTTCAGATTCTGACGCTTGCTGATCCAGCTTGCTGATTTTGACAAAGCGCGCGGCAAACAATCCCAACTCAAACAACAAGCACAGGGGAACCGCCAGCAGAAACTGCGACATGACGTCGGGCGGTGTCACCACTGCCGCCACCACAAAGGCCCCGACAATGACATAGCCGCGCATTGACTTGAGCTTATCCACTGAAATCATGCCGGTGCTCACAAGCACGACAACGACAATAGGCACTTCAAACGTGACGCCAAAGGCCAGGAACATGGTCATCACAAAGCCAAGATACGCCTCGATATCCGGTGCGAAATTGATAGACTCGGGCGAGACCATGGCGATGAAATGAAAGATGGTATGGAAAACAATGTAGTAGCAGAATGCCATGCCGAAAAAAAACAGCAGCGTACTGGAGACCACCAGCGGCATGGCCAGCTGTTTTTCATGACGGTACAGGCCCGGCGCGATAAAAGCCCAGGCCTGGTACAGCACGTAAGGCAGGGCGATCATGAATGCAAGCAACAGCGTTACCTTAAGGGGTACCAGAAACGGCGTAATCACGCCGGTGGCGATCATTCGGTTGCCAGCCGGCAACGACGCAATCATGGGCTGCGCAATAAAATCGTAGACCGCGCCCGTACCAGGATAGATACACAGAATGGCAAAGAGCCCGATCACGGCCAGCAGCGCCCTGATCAAGCGGGTACGCAATTCGATCAGATGAGAAAAAAAGCTGTCTTCAGGCAGACTTTCCTGCGCGTTGTCGGGAGGAAGAATTGGATTGACCATCAGGAATGCTTATCGGAACGGGTAACGGCAGAGGCCGGCGCATCGGCTTGCGTGGGTTTGACATCGGGCCGATCAGCCGCGGCAGCTGGGTTTGAAGCAGTTTGCTGCGCAACCTGGGGCGCAGCCTTATCAACAGACGGGGAGTCGACCGGCGCAGCGGCGACCGCTGTTTTGTCAGCAGCCGTCGCATCAGATGGCAGGGCAGGTTCAACCGGAGGCTCTGCCAGGGGCGCCATCAGGTCTGCAACCCCGGCCGTCGCCGATTGCGGACCGGCTGTCGTAGACGCGGCGGCTGGCGCAATCATTTTCGATGAATCGGCATCGGCCTGCGCGTCGGCCGCAAGATTGCCTGCACCGGCGTCTGAATCGCCTTGCTGGGTTGCCGTCGAGTTCGGGCTGACGCTATCGCGCAGTGAATTGCCGGTGCGTTCCAGATCGTCCCGCAGGGCATTGACCGGATTGCGCAAGGCACTGGCAGTGTCTTCTACCGACGATTTGACATCGCTGACGGCAGACTGCATTTCTTCTTTTATCTTGGCAATTTCCTGGATATCCACTTCCCGCTGAATATCGCTTTTGACATCGTTCACGTAGCGCTGCGCACGGCCCACCAGATGACCCAGCGTACGGGCGACCGTAGGCAGGCGTTCGGGGCCAATCACAATAAGCCCCACAACACCGATAACGAACAGCTCTCCGAAACTTAAACCAAACATACTTGCTACTTTTCAAGAAGATCGGCGGGATATGCCGCAGCTGATGCCGACCGTCGGCACAACGTGTTTACTCGGACTTGTCGCGAGCCTGCACGTCGATCGCATCCGGATTGGAGCGAGCTGTCGTGTCGGGCCGGGCCGGATCCTGCGTGTCGGCTACCTTGCGATTGAGCCCATCGTCTTTGGACGAATCGGCTTCCTCATTGGCGTCCTTGATGCCTTTTTTGAACCCCTTGACTGCACCACCCAGATCTTCGCCGACGTTGCGCAGTTTTTTGGTACCGAAAATGAGGGCGACAATGACCAGTACAATCAACCAGTGCCAGATACTTAGACTGCCCATGTTTTACTCCTGAAATCAGATTGCGTGAATACGCATACTATACCAATTAATTGGCGAATCAATAGGGAAATATCATGAACGTAATCGCAGTTATGCACTACGATCCGGCGCACTGTCCGCGCCTTCATGATTGCGCGCTGCCTTTTCCGCCAGCCCGGACAGACCTTCGCGGCGGGCCAGCTCGGCCAGCACATCTTCGGGCCGCAGCCCATAATGGGTCAGCGCGACCAGACAGTGAAACCACAGATCAGCCGTTTCCGACACAATCCGTTCGGGCACGCCGTCTTTTGCGGCCATCACCAGTTCGGTTGCTTCCTCGCCGATTTTCTTGAGAAAAGCGTCGGGCCCCCGCGCCAGCAATTTGGCCGTATATGACGATTGTGAATCACCGCCGGCCTGTGGCCGGCGCGTTTCCAGCACATCGGCCAAACGAACCAGAATATCGGCAGTGGGTTCCGGAAGGGTATCTTGCGTCATTTGTACATGCTCTCCGGATCCTTGAGCACCTCATCGGTTATCTGCCATTGCTGTGCCGGCGCATCGCCGGTGAGCTCGCGAAAAAAACAACTCTCGCGCCCGGTATGGCAAGCGACCCCGCCCTGCTGCTCAACGGTAAGCAATATCACGTCGCCGTCGCAATCCAGACGCAGCGAACACACCCGCTGGGTATTGCCCGACTCTTCGCCCTTGCGCCAGAGCCGCTTACGCGACCGCGACCAATAAACGGCCCTGCCGGTTTCCGCGGTTTCCGCAAGCGCCTCGCGGGTCATCCAGGCCACCATCAGGATCCGGCCACTTTGCCAGTCCTGCGCGATAGCAGGCACCAGGCCGTCCGCATCGAATACTACGTCATCTATCCAGTTCATTGAGTGTTCCTGACCTGTATCCCGTGTTCGGCCATATACGCCTTGGCCTGCGCGATACTGTAATCGCCGTAATGGAATATGCTGGCGGCCAGCACCGCGCTTGCGCGGCCTTCGTTAACGCCGTCGCAAAGATGTTGCAAATTGCCGACCCCGCCAGAGGCGATGACCGGCACCGCCACGGCATCGGAAATGGTCCGGGTCAGTTGCAGATCAAACCCCGCTTGCGTGCCGTCCTGATCCATGCTGGTAATCAGTAATTCACCGGCGCCATAGCGGGCCATGCGTACGGCCCAGGCAACAGCATCGATGCCCGTGGGCTTGCGCCCGCCGTGGGTAAACACTTCCCAGCGCAGCGGCTCGCCCGGCGCCGAGACCCGTCGCGCATCCACAGCCACCACAATGCACTGTGAACCGTAATAATCGGCGCAGGCGCGCACCAACTCGGGTTCATTCACCGCCGCACTATTGATCGATACCTTGTCGGCGCCGGCATTGAGCAAGCGTTGCACGTCGGGCAGCGCCCGCACTCCGCCGCCGACCGTGAGCGGAATAAACACTTCTGATGCCACCTGCTCTATCATGGACAAGGTCAGATCCTTGCCATCACTGGTCGCAGTAATGTCCAGGAAAGTGAGCTCATCGGCTCCCTGTTCATTGTAGCGCCTTGCAATTTCTACCGGGTCACCGGCATCGCGCAACTGGACAAAATTCACACCCTTGACAACGCGCCCGGCCGTTACATCAAGGCACGGTATGACGCGTGTGGTCAGGGTGTGCGCAGCAGCCGTAGAATGTGTCACTCCTGCTCGTCCCCGTTCAGTTCGTCAGCCATTTCCTGTGCCGCCTGAAAATCCAGCGTGCCTTCGTAGATGCTGCGGCCCAGAATGACGCCTTCGACGCCTTCCTGCTCAACTTCGCACAAAGCTTCAATATCTGTCAGGTCTGTGACGCCGCCCGAGGCAATGACCGGGATCCTGACGTGCTGGGCCAGACGCACCGTGGCTTCGATATTGACGCCAGTCAGCATGCCGTCGCGGCCGATATCCGTGTAGATAATGGACTCAACGCCGTAGTCTTCGAACTTGCGGCCAAGATCAAGCACATCATGCTTGGTCAGTTTGCTCCACCCGTCAGTAGCCACCTTGCCATCTCTGGCATCGAGCCCGACAATGATGTTGCCGGGGAAAGCGCTGCAGGCATCCTGCAAAAAGCCAGGATCTTTCACGGCCGCCGTCCCGATAATGACATACTCGATGCCGAAATCCAGATACCGTTCGATGGTATCCAGATCGCGGATGCCACCGCCAATCTGCACCGGGATGTCGTCTCCGACGGCCCGCACGATGGCCCTGATCACATCTTCGTTTTTGGGTTTGCCAGCGACGGCTCCGTTCAGGTCGACCAGATGCAGGCGCCTTGCGCCCTGGTCATACCATTGTTCCGCGACGGTAACCGGGTCTTCGGAAAAAATGGTGGCATCCTGCAAGTCCCCCTGGCGCAGGCGGACACAACGTCCGTCCTTCAAATCAATGGCTGGTATGAGCAGCATAACAATCAGATTATCAAAATAAGAATAAAATTAAAATTATGAACGCATGATGCGGCTTCACAATTCCCCCAACTGCCATGACATATCCTGGTCAGATACGCCAGTTTACAAAATTTCGGTAAAGACGCAAGCCATATTCTGCGCTTTTCTCGGGATGGAACTGCACTGCGAAAATATTGTCCCGCGCCACAGCACAGGTAAAATTGTGCCCGTATACGGTTTCTCCCACCGAAATGGCGGTTTCTGCCGGATCGACATAATAACTGTGGACGAAATAAAAGTAGCTATCGTCCGGGATACCATCCCACAATGCATGCGGTTTTGCCTGCTTCACCCGGCTCCAGCCCATGTGCGGCACTTTGAGCAGGCGCGCCTCGTGCTGCACCAGCGTAGCAGACGTATCAGACTGCTCCTGCAAATTCACGGCAAATTGCGGTCCGGCAAACTTGCGCACTGTGCCGGGAAAAATACCCAGACATGGCACATCGCCTTCTTCACTGTGCTGCATCAGCATCTGCTCACCAACACAGACGCCCAGCAGGGGCTTGCTGTCGGCGGCGCGAAGCACTGCCTCCATCAGCCCGGAACGTTGCAGGTTGCGCATGCAATCGGGCATGGCCCCCTGCCCTGGAAAAACAATCCGGTCTGCCTTCTCGAGCGCCGCCACATCAGAGGCCAGATAGACATCCGCTTCGCTTGCAGCATGACGCAAGGCGCGTTCTACCGAATGCAGGTTTCCCATGCCATAGTCGACAATGGCAATTTTGCTGCTCATGAACGCATTCCTGCCATTACAGCACGCCTTTGGTCGAAGGAATCACGCCTTCGCTGCGCGCATCAGGGGTCAGTGCCATGCGCAGCGCCCGTCCGAAGGCCTTGAAAACGGTTTCGGCCTGATGATGCGAATTGGTGCCGCGCAAATTGTCGATATGTATGGTCACCAGCGCATGATTGACAAAACCCTGGAAAAACTCGCGCATCAGATCGACGTCAAAGCGCCCGACATGCGAGCGGGTAAAGGGAATGTGATATTCCAGGCCGGGACGGCCGGAAAAATCAATGACCACGCGCGAGAGGGCTTCATCCAGCGGTACATAGGAATGACCATAGCGGGTTATTCCCTTTTTGTCGCCCACGGCCTTGGCCACAGCCTGGCCCAGCGTAATGCCGACATCTTCCACGGTGTGGTGGTCGTCAATGTGCACATCGCCTTCACATTTGATGTCAAGGTCGATGAGGCCATGGCGCGCAATCTGGTCGATCATGTGATCAAGAAAAGGCACACCGGTATCAATGGACTGTTTGCCTGTGCCATCCAGGTTCAGTGAAACCGCAATACGGGTTTCATTGGTATTTCGGGTAATGTCAGCGGTTCGCATAACTTGTCGTCAGGTAATAGTGTTCAGGCGGTAACGCGCACTCTGCGCATGCGCAGCAAGGCCTTCGCCATCGGCCAGTTCGGCGGCAATCGCCCCTAGTGTAATCGCTCCTGCCTCGGACACCTGGATAATACTGCTGCGTTTTTGAAAATCATAGACGCCCAGCGGCGAGGAAAAGCGGGCGGTACGCGCAGTAGGCAGCACGTGATTAGGTCCGGCGCAATAGTCGCCCAGCGCTTCGGATGAAAAACGTCCCAGAAAAATCGCACCGGCATGGCGGATTTTCTCGGCCAGCGCGGGCGCATTTGCGGTGGAAATTTCAAGATGCTCGGGTGCAATTTCATTTGCAATAGACACCGCTTCATCAAGGTCCTGCACCAGAATTAATGCGCCGCGATCAGACAAGCTTTTGGCAAGGATCTGGGCACGCGGCATGGTGGGCAGCAGGCGCACGATCGCATCCTGCACTGTTTCCAGAAAACCGGCATCGGGACACAGCAAAATGGCCTGGGCCAGTTCGTCATGTTCAGCCTGGGAAAACAGATCCATGGCGATCCAGTCTGCCGGCGTGGTGCCATCACAGATAATCAGGATCTCACTGGGGCCGGCGACCATATCAATGCCTACCGTACCGAAAACCCGGCGCTTGGCCGCAGCCACATAGGCATTGCCAGGGCCGACAATTTTATCCACGGCGGCAATACTGTCGGTGCCGTACGCCAGCGCCCCCACCGCCTGGGCGCCGCCGATGGCAACCACGCGATCAACGCCGGCGACGGCGGCGGCGGCCAGAACCAGCGGGTTGCGCACGCCATCGGGGGTTGGCGTGACCATAATGACTTCACCTACTCCAGCCACCTTGGCCGGAATCGCGTTCATCAGCACCGACGAGGGATAGGCCGCCTTGCCGCCCGGGACGTAAAGACCGACGCGATCCATGGGCGTGATTTTCTGGCCCAGCACCGTTCCGTCTTCTTCCTGGTACTGCCAGGATTCGGCTTTCTGCCGGTCATGATACATGCGCACGCGGTGCGCCGCCTGCTCCAGCGCCTGGCGACGCGCCGGTTCCAGCGCATCCAGCGCGGCCTTGCATTCTGCGGGCGAAATCTCCAGATCTGCCATCGCGGTTACCGGCAAACGGTCGAATTTGGCCGTGTATTGCAGAACGGCAGCATCGCCGCGCTGCCGGACGTCTTGCAAAATGCCGGCAACGGCCTGTTCGATATGGGCGTCTTCGCTGGCCTCAAAGGCCAGCAGCTGGCGCAGCTTACCCGCGAACCCGTCGGCACGGGAGTCCAGTCGATTGATTACAGGTTTCATAGCTTCAGATTATCCCTGCGAGGGCGTTGCTTGTTCAAAGGCGTCCAGAATGGGCTGCAAAACCGCGGCACGGGTCTTGAGCGCCGCCTGGTTGACAATCAGCCGGGAAGACACGGGCATCACATCTTCGACGGCGACCAGGCCATTGGCGCGCAGGGTGCCCCCGGTAGAGACGACATCGACAATGGCGTCGGCCAGCCCGACCAGCGGCGCCAGCTCCATGGAGCCATACAGCTTAATAATATCAACATACACGCCCTTGCGGGCAAAATGCTCGCGCGCCACGTTAACGTACTTGGTGGCCACACGCAGCCGCGCGCCCTGGCGCACCGCTGCATCGTAATCGAATCCTTCACGCACCGCAACGGCCAGACGACAGCGTGCGATATTCAGGTCGATAGGCTGATACAGGCCACCCGGATGTTCTTTGCTGTATTCGTACAGCACGTCTTTGCCGGCGATGCCGAAATCGGCCGCACCGTATTGCACATAGGTGGGTACATCAGAAGCGCGCACAATCAAAATCCGCAGATCATCGCGACTGGTAGGCAGTATCAGCTTGCGCGACTGGTCGGGATGTTCGGTCACGACGATGCCTGCCTGCTCCAGCAGCGGCAGCGTTTCTTCAAAGATACGCCCTTTTGACAGGGCCATGGTCAGTTGGGGATTCTGTGTCATGAGTATCAGCTCCGCAGTCGCTGGATGTCGGCGCCCACCGCCTGCAGCTTGTCTTCCATTTTTTCGTAACCACGATCCAGATGATAGATGCGATCAATAATGGTTTCACCTGTCGCCGCCAGGCCGGCGATGACCAGGCTGGCAGAGGCACGCAGATCGGTCGCCATGACCTGGGCGCCCATGAGCTGCGGCACGCCGTTGATGACTGCGGTGTGGCCATCCAGTTCAATATCCGCGCCCATGCGCATCAGTTCGGGCACGTGCATGTAACGGTTTTCGAATATGTTTTCAACAACAAATGCCGTTCCGACAGCCACGGTATTGAGCGCCAGCAACTGGGCCTGCATATCTGTCGGAAAGCCGGGATATTCACGAGTGCGAAAGCCCACGGCTTTGGGCCGGGTCTGCATCGAGGCGCGAATCCAGTCCGCGCCGGTTTCAATGGTCAGGCCGGCGTCGATGAGTTTGTCCAGCGTCGCGCCCATGGTATCGGGCGCGGCATTGCGCAACATGATGTCGCCACCGGTTGCACCGACTGCGCACAGGAAAGAACCGGCTTCGATACGATCGGGCACGACCGTATAGTCTGTGCCGTGCAGGCGCTCAACGCCGTCAATCACGATCCGGTCCGTGCCATGCCCGGAAATGCGCGCCCCCATGGAGATGAGCATTTCCGCCAGGTCTACGACTTCCGGTTCCCGTGCCGCATTCTCCAGCACCGTCTGGCCTTCGGCCAGTGCCGCGGCCATCAGAAACTGCTCGGTACCGCCCACTGTTACCATATCGGTCACAATGGATGCGCCCTTCAGGCGTGTAGCGCTTGCCACGACAAAGCCGTGCTCTACGGTAATGTCTGCACCCAGCGCTGTCAGGCCCTTGATATGCTGGTCTACCGGACGCTGGCCGATGGAGCAACCGCCAGGCAGGCTGACCTTGGCCTGCCCGAACCGTGTCAGCAGGGGCCCAAGGACCAGGATGGAAGCGCGCATGGTTTTCACCAGCTCGTATGAGGCTTCCAGATTGGTAATCTGGTCAGCCTGCAAATGCACAATGCCGCCGGCTTCCTGGGTGATTTTAACGCCCAGGTCGGCCAGCAGCCGCACCGTGGTGCTGATGTCATTGAGTTGTGGCACATTGCGCAGCGTCACGGGCTCTGCCGTGAGCAGCGCAGCGCACAGGATCGGCAAGGCCGCGTTCTTGGCGCCAGAAATGCTGATTTCGCCGTTCAGGCGTTGCCCGCCGACAATTCTGAGTTTATCCATGCTTGCGGTACTCTTCGGGGGTCAGGGTTTTCATTGAAAGCGCGTGAATTTCGGCTTTCATTCTTTCGCCCAGCGCTGCATACACCGCCTGGTGCCGTGCAATGGGGCGTTTTCCTTCAAAAACAGTGCTCACGATCAGCGCTTCGAAGTGCGAGCCATCGCCGCGCACTTCAATGTGCTCACAGGGCAGGTGCGATTCGATGTATTGCTGAATCTGTTCGGGGGTAGGTAACATAGTCATGTCCGGAGTTTATATCCCTGAGCAAGCAGACGCAGGGCGTAGGCAGAGAGCAACACGAAAAAGGCTGCCACCACGGCAACACTGTGCCATGGTGATACATCCGATACTTCGAAAAATCCGTAACGGAACCCGTCAATCATATAGAAAACCGGATTCCAGTGCGATACCGACTGCCAGAATGGGGGCAGCGAGTGAATAGAATAAAACACACCCGATAAAAAAGTAGCGGGCATGATCAGAAAATTCTGGAATGCAGCAAGCTGGTCGAATTTTTCCGACCACAGCCCCGCAACGATACCCAGCACGGCCAGGATACAACAGGAAAGCACAGCAAACACCAATACCCACAGGATGCTGGCCGGCCATATGGGCACGAAGAACGACGCCATGATCCAGATGCCCAGGCCAACCACCAGGCCGCGCAGGACCGCCGCAATCACATAGGCGGAGAAAAACTCGTAATGGGACAGTGGCGGCAGCAGTACGAAAACCAGGTTACCGGTAATCCGGCTCTGAATGAGCGAAGACGACGGGTTGGCAAAGGCATTTTGCAGCATGCTCATCATCATGAGCCCGGGAATCAGGAAGGCCGTATAGGGAACCGAATCGTACATCCGGACCCGGTCCTCCAGCACATGGGCAAAAACCAGCAGGTACAGCATGGCCGTCATCACCGGTGCAGCAACCGTCTGGAACGCAACTTTCCAGAAGCGCAGCAATTCCTTGTAGAGCAGGGTCGGAAAGCCCGAACCGAATTTGATGTCTTTCTGCAGGGGGTTCACGATGCAATCTCCTGCTGCAGGCCGTTATGCATGATATGCACAAAAGCCTCTTCAAGATCCCGGCCGCCCACGCGCGCCATCAGCGCCTGCGTGGTATCGAGCGCAACAATCTGCCCGCGCTTCAGGAGCGCAATGCGGTTGCACAGGGCCTCGGCCTCTTCCAGATAATGCGTGGTAAGCATGATGGTGTGGCCGCTTTTGTTCAGCCGCACGATAAAGTCCCACAGGCTGCGGCGCAGATCTACGTCAACGCCGGCAGTGGGTTCGTCCAGAATGATCACGGGCGGACGGTGCACCAGCGCCTGGGCTACCAGCACGCGCCGCTTCATGCCGCCCGATAGCGCGCGCATATTGGCATCTGCCTTGTCGGTCAGGCCCAGGTTATGCAAAATTTCATCAATCCAGTCGTCGTTCCGGTGAATACCGAAATAACCCGATTGCAAACGCAGGGATTCGCGCACCGTGAAAAACGGATCGTACACCAGTTCCTGCGGCACCACACCCAGCGAGCGACGGGCCTGTTTGTACTGCGCAGCAACATCAAAACCGCAAATACGGGCAGTTCCTGAAGAGGGGCGAGACAGACCGGCCAGCAGGGAAATCAGCGTGGTTTTGCCGGCGCCATTGGGACCCAGCAGGCCGAAAAACTCGCCTTCTTCAACGGTAAAACTCACGTTATCGAGCGCACGAAACGGCGCGCGCGCAGGGTCCGCCCGGGACGGCACAAAACGCCGCCAACCCGCGTCGCGGGCACTGTTATAGACTTTGGAAAGATGTTGTACTTGGACGGCGGACATGAATATAAAAAAATGCTTGCCTCACCAATGAAGCAAGCATTTCATTATAGCTCATACGCCCATAGAATCAGCGATTGAGTGCCTTGATCAGGCCATCAATGCCGCCCTGCGAGATCTGACCGGCAAACTGGTTGCGGTAATTCTGGATCAGCCAGATATTTTCCACGTTCAGATCATAGATTTTCCAGCCGCTGCCGGCCTTTTCCAGTCGATAATCCACCGAGACAGGTCCCTGGCCGGCCGTAATGGTCGAGCGCACGACCACATCACTGGCGTTGGCATCACCACGAAACGGCTGCATGGTAATGGTGGTGCTTGGCGTCACATTGCGGAAAGCGCCGCTATAGGTCCGCAGCAATGTCTGCTTGAATCCATTAACCAGCGCTGAACGCTGTTGCGCAGTGGCCTGACGCCACGGCTGGCCCACCGCCAGACGGGTGGTCTTTTCCATATTGATGTGCGGCATCAGGTACTGCGTGACAATGCCGTTGATGGCGCTCACGTCACCACTCTTGGCCGCTTCATTCTGATTCACGGCCTGCAGGGTGTTGTTGGCGATCTGCTCGACAAATTGGTTCGGATCCTGGGCAGCCACAGCAGCCTGCATGGCACCTGCTGAAAGGAACCCGGCGATCATGGCGGCCTGGGTGGTCCTGAGAATACCTGCGAATTTCATACGTGATCTCCTTTCTGATCTGTGACGCGACAGTCCGGACTGGCCGGTACCTGCCCAATTGACTCATTGTATTTCCGAGGATACATGGGAAATGTCAGCAAGAGTAAAAGAACCTGCCGAATGAAACAGCCTGAAAGGAATGGGTCGACTATCCCATTTCAGGCTGTTGTATTCATGCGCGCAATTACTTGCTTTCCGGGTCCGTATAGACGGGAATCGATGTGTCTGCATTGGCCGGAGTGCTCGCAGGCGCTCCTGCCGGTTTTTGCCGAATGGCTGCAGACGGCTGAGAGGTCGGCTTGGCTGCACTTTGGGCAGCATCCCCTGCGGGGGCGGCTTCCGGATCATCGTACACCGGCACATTGGGATTGGCAGCGGCGCCTGCACTGCCCGCTTCAGGGTCATCGTATGACGGCAGGTTGCTGCTACCTGTCTTATTCTGCCCGTCTGGCTGATCCAGTACGACCGGCCCCAGTTTCTGATTGAGCAATGCCTGGCGGCGTTGCAAATAGGCATCACGCAGGAAGCTGTATCGATCCAGCGCGACATCGTTCATCAGATCGCTGGCATTGAGCAGATTGGCACGGGAGTTGACAATGCTGATGCCCCAGACCGTGTTGCGCACCGGCACATCACTGATGGCGCCAGGCGAAGCATAGACGGCAGACCCACCGAAGCCGTCGCCTACCGTACCTGCGGTATCGCGGATCGTTGACGGGCCCAGCAGCGGCAGAACAAAATAAGGCCCCTGGCCTATGCCCCAGACCCCAAGGGTGGTGCCAAAATCGTTCTGGATGCGCGGCGCGCCTTTCATGGAGGCAACATCAATACACCCGCCCAGGCCCATGGTGGAATTAAACAGCACCCGGCCGAAGGTATTGACCGAATCAAGGCCACGGCCCTGCAAAAAGCTGTTCACCCCCGACCAGATATCGCCGAAGTTATTAAAAATATTGGTAACGCAAGTTCGCACCGGGCTTGGCACCACTGCCTGATAGCCTTTGGCCACAGGCGTGAGCAGGTTACGGTCAACCGCATCATTGAACGCGAACATATTGCGGTTGTAGCCTTCCAGCGGATCGCCGGGTGTCGGATTTTTGACCGAAGCACAACCGGCAAGCAACACCAGCACCGAACCCAGACCAACCAGGCGTATTTGAGTTTGTTTCATAAGAGACTCGTTATTTTATGTCGACAGGCCCTTCCGGACGGTCATTTGCCACCCGGACTGCACCGCCTTGCGTTAGCCTTAATATACCAGTATTTGAGCAGTTATTGCACAGGCGCCGGCGCAGAGGCAGGTGGCGTCAGCGCCGGTGCACTTTGCTGCTGGCCCGCACCACCACCGCCCGAAGCACTGGACCCTTCCGATTCCGCCTTGGAAAACAGGAACTTGCTGATCAGCTCTTCAAGCACCACAGCACTCTGCGTATAGATAATTTCACTGTTGTCCGCCAGATTTTTCTCTTCGGCGCCAGGCGTCAGACCCACATACTGCTCACCGAGCAATCCCGAGGTCATGATGGATGCCGAACTGTCTTCCGGAAACTGATAGCCGTCTTCGATATCCATACCCACGACTGCCTTGAACACTTTATTGTCAAAGTCGATGCTGCTGACCCGGCCAACCACCACGCCGTTGCTTTTGACCGGAGAACGCACTTTGAGCGCGCCGATATTCTCGAATTTACCGGTGACATGATAGGTTTGCCCAATAGAAAAGGTTCTGAGATTGCCTGCCTGCAGCATCATGAACACCGCAGCCAGAATACCCAGCAACACGAACAACCCAACCAGAAAATCTGTTTTCTTACTCATTTGAATTTAACCTTTTTCGTGCGCGCGTCACAAAACGCGACTAACCACCGAACATCACTGCAGTGAGCAGGAAATCGAGCGCCAGCACCAGCAGTGAGCTGACCACCACCGTGCGTGTCGTGGCGCGCGCCACACCTTCCGGCGTGGGTCGCGACATCCAGCCTTCGTAAACCGAAACCAGCATGACTGCCAGACCGAACACCACGCTTTTGATGAATCCTGCCAGAATATCGTCCCGAATATCGACAGCACTTTGCATTTGCGACCAGAATGAACCGCCATCTACGCCAATGAGCACCACCGCAACCAGCCAGCCGCCAATAATACCGACAGCCGAGAAGATGAGTGCAAGAATCGGCATGGCAATCACGCCGCCCCAAAAACGCGGGACCACAATGCGTCGCAACGGGTTAATGCCCATCACTTCAATGGCCGCAATCTGCTCGCCGGCCTTCATCAGGCCGATTTCCGCGGTAATGGAAGTACCCGCCCTGCCAGCAAACAGCAGCGCGGTCACCACCGGGCCCAGCTCGCGCACCAGGCCAAGGGCTACCATGACGCCCAGCGCCTCTTCGGACCCATAACGGGTGAGCGTGTAATAACCCTGCAAACCCAGCACAAAGCCGACAAACAGGCCCGATACAGCGATGATGATCAGCGAATAATTGCCGATAAAATGAATTTGTTCAATCACCAGCCGGGGACGCTTGAACACTACACTGCTGCGCGCCAGGATGTCTAGAAAAAACCGGAAGCAGATTCCTAGCGATAGTATGGGGCGCGTAACGCGCGCACCCAGCGCAGTAATAAAATTGACGATCATTTGACGCCCTCACGATGACGGCTGAGCCAGCGGTCGAAATCGTCAGACGGTGGATACTCAAACACCACCGGTCCGCTGGAGGCGCCCTTGAGAAACTGCCGTGCCAGCGAATTGTCAGACTGGCGCACTTCATCCGGCGTGCCCGATACCACCAGGCTGCCGTCGCCCACCATGTAAACCTGGTCGGCAATCAGGAAGGACTCTTCCAGATCATGCGTGATAAGCACAGTGGCGCAGCCGAGCTTGTCGGTCAGACTGCGGATCAGACGGGCCGTCATGCCAAGCGAGATCGGATCCAGCCCGGCAAAGGGCTCGTCAAACAAAATAATCTCGGGCTCCAGCACAATGGCCCGGGCCAGCGCCACCCGGCGCGCCATGCCGCCCGAAATCTCGGAAACACTCAAATGTGCAGCGCGCTTCAGGCCAACCTGGTCCAGTTTATCCAGCACCTTTTCCAGGATAACGGCCTCGCTGTCCTTGCTCAGTTCGCGCAAGGGGAAGGCCACGTTGCCAAATACGCTCAGGTCTGTAAACAAGGCGCCCTGCTGGAACAACACGCCCATGCGACGACGCACGGCGCCCAGTTGCTGGGGCGTCGTGCGATTGACGTCGTGGTCAAAGACCGTGACGGTCCCTTTCTGGGCGCGAATCTGGCCCGTTGCTGCACGCAACAAGGTGGTCTTACCGGAACCGGAACCACCAATAAGTGCAACCACTTCGCCTTTGTATACTTCGAGATTCAGATCCCGCAAAATGACGCGTGTATCGTAACCAAGGGTGACGTCCGCAAACCGGATAACCGGCGGGGAGGAGTGACGTGACTCTGCTGTCATCAAAGAAATTTCTTGAAAAAGAGACCCTATTGTATCTGTTTAACGGGAGTTGGTAAAAACAAAACGCAAAAATGCGCAAGTACCTGTTCAACGAGCAAACAGACACTTGCGCATGCGCAAGACAAAATTACCGCGGCTATTGTGTAATGCAGCGTAACAATTGCTTCACACTACCCGACGGGAAAATCAGCGTGGCAGCAGTGAGGCGCCCATCAGGAACTCATCGACTGCGCGCGCGCACTGGCGACCTTCGCGGATGGCCCAAACCACCAGCGACTGGCCACGTCGCATATCGCCCGCCGTGAACACTTTGTCCCGGGATGTGCGATAGTTTTCAACGTTGGCCTTTACATTGCCGCGCTGGTCTTTTTCCACCCCGAATGCATCCAGTACTGCCGCGACGGGAGAAACAAAGCCCATGGCCAGAAATACCAGATCCGCTTTCAGCTCAAATTCCGACCCTTCGATTTCCTGCATTTTCATCTGGCCGGTCGCTTCGTCCTTGACCCACTCCACCCGTGCGCAGACCAGTTTTTTCAGCTTGCCCTTGTCACCCGTGAAGCATTTGGTGGTGATAGCCCAGTCGCGCTCACACCCTTCGAGATGCGACGACGAGGTGCGCAGCTTGGCAGGCCAGTAGGGCCAGCTCAGCGCCTTGTTTTCGTGTTCCGGCGGCCGGGGCATCAGCTCGATCTGCGTGACCGATGCCGCACCCTGGCGGTTACTTGTACCCACACAGTCCGAACCTGTATCGCCGCCGCCGATCACAATAACGTGCTTGCCGGCAGCCGATATCTGGTTGGCGATGCGGTCACCCGCATTGCGTTTGTTTTGCTGACGCAGAAAATCCATGGCGAAATGAACACCACCAAGCTCACGCCCCGGCACCGGCAGATCGCGCGGCATCTCGGCGCCGCCAGCCATGATGACGGCATCAAATTGCTGGTCCAGCTCGGCGGTTGTGATGACATTCAGACCGTCTTCAGTGGCATCGCCGGCGGCGCCCACATAGGTGGAAGCCTGAAATTCAACGCCTTCGGCTTCCATTTGGGATACGCGACGCTCGATCAGGCTCTTGTCCAGCTTGAAATCGGGAATACCATAACGCATCAACCCGCCAATACGATTGCTTTTTTCAAAGACCGTCACACTGTGCCCTGCCCGTCCCAGTTGCTGCGCAGCAGCCAGCCCTGCAGGACCGGAGCCGACCACAGCGACTTTCTTGCCGGTTTTTTTCAATGGCGGCTGCGGCACAACCCAGCCTTCATTCCAGCCCTTGTCGATAATCGCATGCTCAATGGACTTGATGCCGACCGGGTCATTATTGATATTGAGCGTACAGGCCTCTTCGCACGGCGCCGGACAGATACGGCCGGTAAACTCGGGAAAGTTGTTGGTCGAATGCAGGACCTCGAGCGCCTGTTTCCATTGCTGACGGTACACCAGATCATTCCAGTCGGGAATGATATTGTTGACCGGACAGCCGGTGTTGCAGAACGGGATGCCGCAATCCATGCAACGTGCGCCCTGTACCTGTGCCTGCTTGTCGTCCAGCGCCAGGACAAACTCTTTATAGTGTTTCAGGCGCGCACCGGGCGCCTCGTACGATTCGGCAACCCGCTCGAATTCGATAAAACCGGTAATTTTACCCATGATAGATCTTTCCTTAAGCTGCTTTGCGGGCGGTTTGTTCTGACTGCCAGATTTCTGCCAGTGCACGTTTATAGTCGGTCGGCATGACCTTGACGAATTGCTTGCGGGCCTTGTTCCAGTCGCCCAGCAGATCGCGCGCACGGAAACTGCCGGTCAGGCGGAAATGATTTTCCACCAGCGTGCGCAGGATAGACTCGTCGGTCTGACGTTCCTGTCCGCGCTGGACACAATGCCAGCCGTCCTGCCGGTTTTCCTTGAGCTGATCGTCGTGTGCCGCGACCTCGCTCAGTTCGACCATTGCCATATTGCAACGCAATTTGAGCTCACCTTCGGGGTCCCACACATACGCTACGCCGCCAGACATGCCGGCAGCAAAGTTGCGGCCTGTTTCGCCCAGCACCACGACCGTACCGCCTGTCATGTATTCGCACCCATGATCTCCGGTGCCCTCCACGACCGTAGCGGCGCCGGAGTTGCGCACCGCAAACCGCTCGCCAACTACGCCATTGAAATAGGCATCACCGGCCAGCGCGCCATAAAGCAATGTATTGCCCGCAATGATGTGATCCGGCCCGTAACCGCGGAAGTCATTGGGTGAGCGCACGATAATGCGACCGCCCGAGAGCCCCTTGCCCACATAGTCATTGCCTTCACCGACCAGGTCAAAGGTAATGCCATGCGCCAGGAAGGCGCCAAAACTCTGCCCTGCCGTGCCGTTCAACTGAATGTGAATCGTATCCTCGGGCAGCCCTTCGTGGCCATATTTGCGGGCCACCGCGCCCGACAGCATGGAGCCGACCGTCCGATTGCGGTTGCGTATCGGCACAATGAATGACACTTTTTCACCGCGTTCGAGCGCTGCCTTGCTGCGCTCGAGCAGTTGAATATCCAGCGCCTTGTCCAGCCCGTGATCCTGCTCTTCGGTGTGCCGCACAGAGGTGTCCACATCAGGCTGATGAAAGACATTGCTAAAGTCCAGCCCACGCGCTTTCCAGTGCTCGATGCCGGCGCGCGTATCCAGCAGATCGGCGCGACCAATGAGTTCGTCAAACTTGCGGATACCCAGTTGCGCCATGATTTCGCGGACTTCTTCGGCAATGAAGAAGAAGAAATTGACCACGTGCTCGGGCTTGCCCTGGAATTTCTTGCGCAGCACCGGATCCTGCGTTGCCACACCTACCGGGCAAGTATTCAGATGGCATTTGCGCATCATGATACAGCCCTCGACCACCAGTGGCGCCGTTGCAAAGCCGAACTCATCGGCTCCCAGCAACGCACCAATGACCACGTCCCGGCCTGTTTTCATCTGGCCGTCCGCCTGCACCCGTACGCGGCTGCGTAGCTTGTTCAGCACCAGCGTCTGCTGGGTTTCCGACAGGCCCAGTTCCCATGAGGTACCGGCGTGCTTGATGGAAGAAATGGGCGACGCCCCTGTGCCACCGTCATGCCCGGCAATCACAATGTGATCGGACTTGGCTTTGGCCACCCCGGCGGCAACCGTCCCTACACCCACCTCGGAGACCAGTTTGGTGGAGATGGATGCTGTTGGATTAACGTTTTTCAGATCATGGATCAATTGCGCCAGATCTTCGATGGAGTAAATATCGTGATGCGGCGGCGGGGAAATCAGGCCGACGCCCGGCACCGAGTATCGTAGCTTGGCAATGTACTCAGACACTTTGTGGCCGGGCAACTGGCCGCCCTCGCCAGGCTTGGCGCCTTGCGCCATTTTGATCTGGATCTGATCGGCACTGGACAGATACTCTGCGCTCACGCCGAAACGGCCCGAAGCAACCTGCTTGATTTTTGAACGCAAGGAGTCGCCTTCCTGCAGCGGCACATCGGCTTCAATGCGATCGGCGCCGAGCACCGAGGCCAGCGTATCGCCTTTTTTGATACCGCTGACACCATTGCGCAATTCGTTGCGGTAGCGCAGTTCGTCTTCACCGCCCTCGCCGGTATTGGATTTGCCGCCAATGCGGTTCATGGCCACGGCCAGCACCGAGTGCGCTTCGGTAGAGATCGATCCCAGCGACATGGCGCCAGTGGCAAAGCGCTTAACGATTTCCTTGGCCGGTTCCACTTCTTCCAGCGCAATGGCCCTGGACGGATCGACGCGAAATTCGAACAGACCGCGAAAAGTCATGTGACGGCGTGACTGATCATTGATCAGCTGGGCGTATTCCTTGTAGGTGCGATAGTTATTGGCACGAGCGGCGTGTTGCAGCTTGGCAATCGAGTCGGGCGTCCACATATGGTCTTCACCACGAACGCGATACTCATACTCGCCACCAGCGTCCAGTGCATTTTTCAGGACCGGATCTTCGCTGTATGCCGCCTGATGCAGACGCAGCGCTTCTTCGGCTACCTGGAAGACATCGATCCCTTCGATTTTGCTTGGCGTGCCGGAGAAATATTTGGCGACCAGCGCCGATTGCAGGCCGACTGCCTCGAAAATCTGCGCGCCGGTGTATGACATATACGTGGATATGCCCATTTTGGACATGACCTTGTTCAGGCCTTTGCCCACGGCTTTCACATAGTTCTTGACTGCCTTTTCGGGCTCCGGAAAGCCTGCCAATGTTTCCATGACCAGATTCGGATAAATCGCCTCTGCGCCAAACCCACCGAGCAGCGCAAAGTGGTGCACTTCACGCGCCGAACCCGTTTCCACGACCAGGCCGGTGGCGGTGCGCAAGCCCTCGCGAATCAAATGCTGATGCACGGCCGAGGTTGCCAGCAAAGCCGGAATGGCCACGCGCTCGCCATCCATATTGCGATCGGACAGAATCAGGATATTAAGCCCGCTGCGAACCGCATCGGCGGCACTGGAACACAAGGCGGCTACACAGGCCTCGATACCTTCGCTGCCCCAGGTTGCCGGATAGGTAATATCCAGCTCGGCACTGCGAAACTTGTTATCGGTATATTTTTCGATATCGCGCAACACCGACATCCCGGCAAAGTCCAGGATGGGCTGGGACACTTCAATCCGCTGCGGCGGATTAACGTTGTTGATATCCAGCAGATTGGGCTTGGGACCAATGAACGACACCAGCGACATCACCAATTGTTCACGAATCGGGTCGATAGGCGGATTGGTCACCTGCGCAAACAGCTGACGGAAATAGTTGTAGAACGACTTGGGCCGGGACGACAGGACAGCCAGTGGCGTGTCGTTACCCATGGAGCCAATGGCCTCTTCGCCATTTTTTGCCATGGGCTGGATAATGAATTTGAGGTCTTCCTGGTTCCAGCCAAAGGCCTGCTGGCGATCCAGCAAGGCAGCCGGGGAACTCGCTGCCTGTGGATGGTTTTTCTCATGGATGAGAATGTCATCGAGCTTGACGCGCAGGCGCTTGATCCACTGGCCATAGGGACGGTTATTGGACAATTGTGATTTGATTTCATCGTCGCCAATGATGCGACCCTGCTCCAGATCAATCAGCAGCATACGACCGGGCTGCAGACGCCATTTTTTAATAATGCGGTTTTCCGGGACGGTCAGGGTGCCTGCCTCGGATGCCAGAATGACCATATCATCGTCGGTAATCAGATAGCGGGCGGGACGCAAGCCGTTACGGTCCAGTGTGGCGCCGATCTGGCGGCCATCGGTGAACGCGACTGCCGCCGGGCCATCCCAGGGTTCCATCTTGGCCGCGTTGTACTCGTAGAATGCACGACGATTCTCATCCATCGTAGCGTGCTGCTCCCAGGCTTCCGGGATCATCATCATCATGGCATGCGACAGCGAATAACCGGAAGTAACCAGCAGTTCCAGGCAGTTGTCGAACGTAGCCGTATCAGACTGCCCCTCATACACGATCGGATAGAGCTTTTTCAGGTCATCGCCAAGCACTGCCGATTCCATCATTCCTTCACGGGCGCGCAACCAGTTGAAGTTGCCCTTGACGGTATTGATCTCGCCATTATGAGCGATCATGCGATAGGGGTGAGCCAGCGGCCAGGCCGGGAACGTATTGGTGGAAAACCGCTGGTGCACCAGCGCCAGCGCAGACACGGCACGGGTGTCGGCCAGGTCGCGATAGTAGATGCCGACCTGGTTGGCCAGCAGAAGCCCTTTGTAGACGACGGTGCGCACCGAGGCCGAAGGTACGAAATACTCCTGCCCATGGGCCAGGCGCATATTTTGAATCGCGTGGCTGGCTGTCTTGCGAATAACGTAAAGTTTGCGTTCCAGCGCGTCGGGCACCATCACGTCCGGCCCGCGGCCGATGAAGAGCTGGCGAATAAGCGGCTCGCAATCGCGTACGGTGGGCGACATTTCCATATCATGATCGATGGGTACATCACGCCAGCCAAGCAAAACCTGGCCTTCATCGCGCACAGCGCGCTCCAGCTCTTTCTCACAGGCCAGACGGGAAGCCGTTTCCTTGGGCAGGAACACCATGGCCACACCGTATTCGCCCTCGGCAGGCAGGGTCACGCCCTGCTTGGCCATTTCCTCGCGGTAAAGTGTATCGGGAATCTGAATCAGAATCCCCGCGCCGTCGCCCATGAGCTTATCGGCGCCTACGGCACCCCGGTGATCCAGATTTTCAAGAATCTTCAGACCTTGCTGAATAATCGCATGGCTTTTGCGGCCCTTGATATTGGCCACAAAGCCGACACCACAGGCATCGTGTTCGTTGGCCGGATCATACATGCCCTGCGCTTTGGGCATGCGATGAGGGCGATGGCCAATGGCAGAGGCGTCGATAACCGACACCTGACCGTCGAAAGAAGATGAATGAACTGACATAGGAAAACTCCGCAGAGTGCTGCGTAAAAAAATGCGCCGCGATTGGACCGGGATACTTCGTGATTCTTAAACTTCTTAAACGCTATCGTGCAGCGCAAAAAGGGAGAAGAAAGAATACTGCGATTCCCCAGACGTGGCAAGAAAAATAAATAGGGACGCACCCTAATATAACACGCACTATTTTGGTTCAATTTTAATTAGGGACGGATCAATAATTATAACGGTTTCAGGTACAATAAGTCTTCGATTTCATTGCGCTTTTCCTATCGCGCTCATTTTTAAGCAAGGCCGCATCGCTTGCGCCTTCGTCACCATCAGGCCACCATGTCTTTTTCCACCCTTCCTCTTTCCGACGCCCAGCAGAAAAATCTGGCCGAACTCGGCTTTCAAACGATGACGCCGATCCAGTCCGCCAGCCTGCCAGCTGTCCTGGAGGGCCGGGATGTCCTGGCTCAGGCAAAAACGGGAAGCGGCAAGACACTGGCCTTTGCACTAGGCCTGCTACAACGGCTGAACCCTGCATATTTCGGTTGCCAGGCGCTGGTCCTGTGTCCTACCCGGGAACTGGCCGAACAGGTTGCACAGGAAGTGCGCAAGCTGGCACGCGCGCTGGGCAATATCAAAGTACTTGCACTATATGGGGGCACAGCGCTAAAGCCGCAGGCAGAATCGCTCCAGCATGGTGCGCATATTGTTGTCGGCACGCCCGGCCGGGTGCTTGACCTGGTTGATCGCGACGTCCTTAATTTGTCTGCCGTCAAGGTTTTGGTGCTGGATGAGGCCGATCGCATGATCGATATGGGCTTTTACGAAGACATCAGTGCGATTACCCAGGCCTGCCCGCTCAAGCGCCAGAACTTGCTGTTCTCGGCAACCTTTCCGCCCGCCATTCTCAAAGCCAGCGAGGGATTCCTGATGAATCCGGTGCATGTGCGCACGGACGACAAGCCTGACCATCCCGACACCGAGTCGTGGTTCGTGGCCACCGAAGACGCCGACCGGTTTGAAACCACCGCCACACTACTCAATGCCTATCGTCCTGTCTCTACACTGGCCTTTTGCAACACCAAGGCTCAATGCGAGGCACTAACCGATTCCCTGCTGGAGCGCGGCATCGAAGCTCGTACACTGCACGGCGATATGGACCAGCGGGACCGCGAAGATGTGCTGGTCGATTTTATCGGACAAAGCTGCTCGGTGCTGGTGGCCACCGACGTGGCCGCAAGGGGCCTGGATATTGCCACGCTTGATGCGGTGATCAATGTCGATATGTCGCCCAACGCGGAAACCCATATCCATCGTGTGGGCCGCACTGGCCGGGTCGCCGGACGAGGCGGGCTGGCGCTCACCTTGTGCACACCCAAAGAGAAATTTCGCGCCGAACGCATTGAACAGGCGCTGGGCAAGCCGCTGGCCTGGCTGGATATGAACACGCTCAAGCGTGCTCGCGGCGCCTTCACGCCCCCAATGCGCACGATCTGCATTCGTGGCGGCAAGAAGGACAAGCTGCGACCAGGCGATCTGCTGGGAGCACTTACCAAAGACCTGGGCCTGCAAGCCGATCAGGTCGGTAAAATCAGTCTTTTTGATTTTGTGGCCTTCGTGGCAATTGACCGCAGCATTGCTGAAGATACGCTACAGCGCCTGAGCCAGCGTCCCATCAAGGGCAGATCGTTCCAGATGCGCTTTTTAAGCTAAGCGTGGCAGTGCGGGCTGGGTCGCCCAGCCATCAGGTGCCGCTGATCGTTTGCGCCACCGCCCTTTCCCACTGCTGCATGCACGCCTGCGCCTGATCCCGGCTCATGGCGGGTTCAAAGGTTTTATCGATGCGCCACAACTGCTCGATCTGCTCAACGTCGGACCAGATGCCACACTGCAGCCCTGCCAGATAAGCAGCGCCCAGTGCGGTGGTTTCCACCACTTGCGGGCGTAACACCGGAATACCCAGCAGATCGGCCTGAAATTGCATCAGCGCATCATTGACACTGGCGCCGCCATCTACCCGCAACTGCTCCAGCCCCGCGCCGTCACGCGCCATGGCCGATAACAACGCGGCGCTCTGATAGGCAATGCTCTCAACCGCTGCGCGGGCAATATGCGCTGCGGTCGTGGCGCGATTGATGCCGACCAGCGTCCCACGCGCGTCGGCATTCCAGTACGGCGCACCCAGGCCGGTAAAGGCCGGGACGAACATGACACCACCCGTATCGGGGACCGATTGGGCCAGCGCCTGTACATCCCGGCTTCTTTTAATGATCCCAAGACCGTCACGCAACCACTGCACGGCCGCACCGGCCACAAAGACGCTGCCTTCCAGCGCGAACTCCGGCTGTTGCTGGCCATATTGCGCAACCCGGGTCGTAAGCAGCCCATTTTCAGAAGTGGTAAAGCGCGTGCCGGTGTGCAGCAGGGCAAAGCAACCGGTGCCATAGGTGTTTTTAGCCATTCCGGCCCGTGTGCACGCCTGGCCAAAAAGCGCACTATGCTGATCGCCCGCCACGCCGCAAATGGGCAGCGCATAACCCAGCAGCTCGGCCGGGATATCGCCATAGTGAGCACTGGAGGCCAGCACCTGCGGCAGCAGGCTGGCGGGAATCTGGAACAGATCCAGCAACTGCGGGTCCCACTGTCCCGTATGTACATTGAACAGCATGGTGCGCGACGCATTCGTCACATCAGTGGCGTGCACCTTGCCACCGGTCAGTTGCCAGATCAGCCAGCTGTCAATGGTGCCGAACAGGAGTTCGCCTTTTTCGGCACGCGCCCTGGCCTGCGGCAGATGCTCCAGCATCCAGACCAGTTTGGTCGCAGAAAAGTACGCATCCAGGCGCAGGCCGGTTTTCTCCAGAATCATGGGCTCGTGCCCCTGATCGCGCAACTGACGGCACAACGGCTCGCCCCGACGATCCTGCCATACGATCGCCGGTCCCAGGGGCTCGCCTGTGGCGCGGTCCCATAACACTGAAGTCTCGCGCTGATTGGTAATGCCGACTGCGCGCACCCGGGAAATATCTACCGCGGTCTGATGCAGCACCTTTTGCATAGTGACCAGCTGGGTACGCCAGATTTCAGCCGCATCATGTTCGACCCAGCCTGATTGCGGATAATGCTGCGTAAACTCCTGCTGAGCAAGACCAACAATTTGCCCATTGCGATCAAATAAAATGCTGCGGGAACTGGACGTTCCCTGATCTAGCGCCAGCAGATAATCCATGGTTGGCTCTCCGAAAATAAGTTCAGGCTGGTGCACCCCGACACGAGCGCGCGTTACCTGCGATCAACGTTGTTTCGGCACAGTATAGCTTTTATCCCGGTAAACACTGAAGGGCCACAGCGCATGGGCGCGCGCCAGCCTCACCAGCGTCTCGTCGGACACCATGGGTTCAAACGACTCGGGCGCAGTATAGCGAAACTGCTGCGGATCCAGATGAGGCTCCAGCACCGTCAGGTAGTCGCCTTGCAAGTAGCCGTAACGGTCACCATATTGCATGATGGCGCGATCAGGCGTCTGCCGGGTCAAATCCTGGCCGATCATCGGGTGCTCACAAGCAGCACCGGCCAGCGACAATAAGGTGGGCGCCAGGTCGATCTGGCTGATAAGGCGATCGTCGCGACGCGGCGCGACCGTGCCGCCCAGAATAACGGCGGGAATATGAAAATGCTTCAGGGGGATCAGCTCGGCGCCAAACACCCGCGAATCATGGTCGGCCACCACCACAAACACGGTATTGTTCCAGTAGTCCCGCGTTTTGGCGGTTTCAAAAAACTGTCCCAAGGCATGGTCGGCATAACGAACGGTATTGTCCACGGTTGCCGGGTTGCCGGTAGTCTGGATACGACCCTCGGGATACTCCCAAGGCGAATGATTGCTCACACTGAACGCCAGGGTGAGCACGGGTTCCTTGCGCGCCCCATCCTCCTGCAACAGGCGATCCAGCTGATTGAACATATCTTCGTCGCAATAGCCCCAGGTGCCCAGAAACGCCGGGTCCTTGAACTGCGGGCCGTCAATCACCTCGCGAAAGCCATTGCCCAGGAAGAAGCCTTTCATATTGTCGAAATGGGCCTCGCCACCATACAGGAAGCGGGAATGATAGCCATGCTGCTGGCCCAGCACGTCGGCGATCGTAAAAAATCCGCTTTGCGCCCCCGGCAGTTTGAATACTGATTGAGTGATGGTGGGTGGAAAGCCTGCGGAAAGCGCCTCCAGCCCGCGTACGGAGCGGGTGCCAGTCGCATAGGCACGGGTAAAGCCCCACCCCTGTTCGTACAACGCATCCAGATTGGGCGTCAACGCCTGCCCGCCCAGCGTCTGCACATATTGCGCCCCCAGGCTTTCTTCGACAATCAATACAATATTAAGCGGCCTGGCGCTGCGGACTGACACTTCCTGCCGATGCCGGGTTGCGGGACCCGCACCAGGATCAGCGGCCACGTCAATACCGGCGGCCTCGCACACAATCCGGTTCATCTGCTCGGCCGGCATCTTGCCATAGACGTCTTCGGCCGACATCTCATATTTCATGGCATAGATGGCGTACTGCAGGCTATACATGGAGTTCAACGCCAGACTATTGACCATACCGTCGCCGGCAAATGCCACGGTAGACGGGTTGATGGGGCGCTTTTTCAGCGTACCGCGAATCATGAGAAAGCACAGGGCCGCGTAGACCAGCGATTCAATGGGTCTGAGCCACCATGGGCCCAGCGGCGCCGCCGTATAGCCTGAAAACAGATGCAGCGCCAGCGCAATCATCCCGGCAAAAACCAGCAGCCCCAGCGCCAGCACTTTCTTGTATCCGCGCCACAACATCCCGGACACCTCTTTGGGGTGTTTCAGATACTCAACGAACAGCCGGTTCGGACGGGAATCGTATTCGTCAATAAATTGCGGCGTGCAGATTTCCATGAACACGCAGCCCAGCCACCAGACGCCGAACCAGATTGCAGTCACGGTAACAAACCACTGGCGATCTTCCAGCCATGGCATCAGCACTGCGGGCAGCGCAACGTAGGTTGCGATCTGATTCAGGTCCATGCGCAATCCGCCCAGAAACACACGGCCCATGCCGTGGGCCGCCTGAACGCGCCTGCGCTGCCATAGCACCAATAAAACACGACTGACAAAAAATACGAGAAACAGCGCAAGGACAAACGTAAGCAGTTGATATCGCAAAATAATTCCAGAATCAGCAGGAAAGAGTGGAGTATACGCAACTCTACTGGGCGGTGTGTAAAATTTTCGTAAAACCCTGACCGTTTGCTACGACCTGGTCACGGCTCCTTTGCATGTTTATGCGCCCGGCAAGCGTCCTGTAAATGCACCTGCACCATTCACAGCAGGTATGCCCAACCCTGGTCGGAACTGACGCTTGTGACTTATTCTTCCAGAGACTGGCCCTGCTCGTGAATTGGCCGGATGCGCGGACGCCCTCGCCTGCCCTGCATCGGACGCCGGCTGGCCACCGAGCAAAGCTGGCTGATGAATCCCGGCGAACCCAATGCCCATTGCCCATGCAGCGCCTGTGCAATCTGTTGCAATTGACCTGACGAGAGCCCCTCGGTATAGCGGTATTTGTATGCCGCCTGCCTGTCAAATGGGGTGTTGCCGGAAGACCAGTAATCGGCGTGGTCATTCAGGACCGGGCAAGAGCCCATAAAGGCCCCGGTATGAAAACCGGCAGAAGACCACGGCCACAACTCGCTGTCACTGGCTCCCTTTTCCCGGGCTACCCACGACTCCAGCCAGATCATGGCAGGAATGACCCATACACCGGGCTCGACCAGCGTGGAACGATAGCGTCCGCTAAAAACGGGACCACTGCGCAGGGTTGTCGCCAGATTGCGGCCCAGCATCTGGATCAGGCGCGACAGGGATTTTTCATCGCCGGGCGTGGCCAGCAACAGAATACCGTCATCTGTCAGGGTCCACGCATGCAACATGACCCCGTGCCGGGCAAGCCCGTCGAAAAGCCATTTCTGCAAGGTGTCCAGAATCCGGCTGCCGCCCGGGGCACGCGTGGCAAGCGGAAACAGAAACCGGGCATGAACCAGTTGTGGAATGCCGGGAGCATAAAGCCGGGGTAAACGGGCCATGGAATGTGCTGTACTTTGGATGAGAAGCCGTCATGGCCCCGAAAACCGGCAAGACCCAAGGGTTACCGGCGATTTTTTTCCTATATTGTAACCATGATTGAAACAATGCTATGGTAGAACATAGCTGTAAATTTGGCAAAAAGCCGACAATAATCATCATATCAGGAGCAAGGGCCTACTCATGAGCGAAAAACTCGAACTTTTAAGTGAACATTACTGTTTTGACGGTACTCAGCGCTTTTATCGCCATACCTCGCGCGAAATCGGCCTGCCCATGCAGTTTTCTGTTTTTATTCCGCCTCAGGCCGCACGCGGCCCGGTACCTGCCCTGGTTTATCTGGCCGGCCTGACATGCACCGAAGAAACGTTCATGACCAAGGCCGGTGCACAGCGCATGGCTGCGCAGTTGGGTCTGCTGCTGGTGGCGCCGGACACCAGCCCGCGTGGCGCCAATGTACCGGGCGAAGATGACGGCTGGGATTTTGGCACCGGCGCCGGATTTTATCTGGACGCCACCGAACCCGGCTGGAAAGACAACTACAGAATGTACAGCTACGTGACCAAAGAATTACTGGAATTTATTCCTGAATTGGGCGGCGACCAAAGCCGTACAGGCATTTTCGGGCACTCCATGGGCGGCCACGGCGCGCTGACCATTGCCCTGAAAAACCCCGAATTGTTCCGCTCGGTGTCGGCATTTGCACCCATCAGCGCCCCAATGAACTGCCCATGGGGCGAAAAAGCTTTCAGCGGCTATCTGGGGCAGGACCGCACAACTTGGGAAAATTACGATGCCAGCAAGCTGATGGAACAAGCCAAAACGCCGTTCCCGGACGGAATTCTGGTTGATCAGGGCCTGGCCGACAAGTTCCTGGCTGATGGCCAGTTGTTGCCGGAATTGCTTGAAGCGGCCTGCGCCAAGGCCGAGCAGCCCCTGACGCTGCGGCGCCATGAAAACTATGACCACGGTTATTATTTCATTTCGACATTCATGGAAGATCATCTGCGCTTTCATGCAGAGCGCCTGAAGTAAAGGCTGGTCAGGCAACCGGCAGGCCCGCTGCGGTCTTGTCCGGTTACTGACCCTCCCGAACGGCCTGTTGCGGCGCCTTTTAAACAAGCCTTTATTTTCAAAGGCACATGCGGCCCCAATGACTCGTTTTGCACGATGCACCACAGTAAATCCACGGATTGGGGAACAATTGGACGCGCCAGCGGTCTTATGAAGAGCACAACGCTATTGAAGCAGGATCAAGCAGAACATTAATCAGCATATTCAAGCGAGCACACCAGCAGAAAACGAAGTCCGGCCACAGATTTGCCGGGCAACACAGGCTGTTGTTATGGATTGCTGCGTATTTCCCAAGTTCGACGCTGCCTGCCTGAACTGCCGGCGGGCGCTCAGCCCCAAGGCCGACACAACCGTGAACAACGTGCTCAAATAACCATTTGAAACGGAACTTTTTTGCTTATGCCTACTCAATATTAGCACTCAGTGACAGAGAGTGCTAATATATAAGTACTTTGAATATTCCTTGTCAGGAGATATACAAAACCATGTCAAATCAAGCGCTTACACTGCAAAATTCGATTGCCTCGGCGATTTCCAATCCGGGCGCCCTAGGTACGATCGAGTCTTACATTAGTGCTGTGAATCGCATCCCCATGCTCACGCCCGAGCGTGAGAAGGAATTGGGCGCAACCCTTCAGGATAAGGGCGATCTGAACGCTGCACGCGAACTGATCATGTCCCATCTGCGGCTGGTTGTCTCCATTTCCCGCCAGTATCTGGGCTATGGGTTGCCCCACGCCGACCTCATCCAGGAAGGCAATATCGGGCTCATGAAAGCGGTCAAGCGTTTCGACGTGACCCGCGGAGTGCGCCTGGTATCCTTTGCCGTGCACTGGATCAAGGCCGAAATTCATGAATACATCATCCGCAACTGGCGGTTGGTAAAAATCGCGACCACCAAGGCTCAACGCAAACTGTTTTTCAATTTGCGCAGCATGCGTCCCGATGGCCAGACGCTCACACCAGAGCATATCGAAGGTATTGCCTCCAAACTCAACGTGCGCCCCGAAGACGTCAGCGAAATGGAAGTACGCCTGACCGGCCGCGACATGTCGCTGGAGTCGCAAGACGACGATAACGATGATTTCGCGCCCATTTCCTATCTGTCCGACGAAGGGGAGCAGGAACCCGGTACCGTACTGGATCGTCGGGCGCATGACGATATGCAGGGGACGGGCGTTTCCAATGCCCTGGCCGTCCTGGATCCGCGCTCTCGTCGCATTATCGAGGCACGCTGGTTGCAGGACGAGGGCGGTGGCTCTACCCTGCATGAACTGGCAGATGAATTCGGCGTGTCGGCCGAACGTATCCGTCAGATTGAATCGGCCGCGCTCAAAAAAATGCGTGGTGCCTTCGCCTCATAACACCGTAAGGCCATCAAGCCATAAATCCATCAGGCCGCTTCGGCTGGCAACAAAGGGCACCCACAACGGTGCCCTTTTCTTTTCGGCAGACAAATTCGCGCGGCGTAACCGTCTGAAATATTCGGGATGAAACTGCCGGAACTTCCCCATGAACTGTTTGACTAATTACCATGATTCGCTCATCCCTGTCCTTGACACATGTTCGGATCCGTCCGTTTCTGCTTCTCCTCTTTCCCCTCCCCTTTGAAACGGATGTTAAGGGTGCTTCTTCATGAAGCACCTTTTTTTTGCCCGCGCCAAAAATATCGGGCTGCACAAAAACATATCCGGGTATAGTTGATTTCCGCCGTACCAGAATATGTTCTCGCATGGAAATCCAATACTTCGTATTTGCACTGGCCGGGCTGCTGACGATCGCCTGTTTTATGCCCTCGCTGGCAAGCCGGCTGGGTTTGCCTCATACCGTCACGCTCGCAATTTTAGGCGGCGCATTGGGACTGATCGTTCAGGCCAATGGCATTCACTGGCCCTTTGTCGGCGATTTTCTGCATGCCCTGCACGGGTTCTCCATTTCATCCCAGACTTTTCTGATTGTTTTCCTGCCCATCCTGCTGTTTGAAACGTCCATGGCGATGAATGTGCGTCGCATCATGGTCGACATCAGCCCGATACTGACCATGGCCATTGTGGCCGTTCTGGTGTGCACTGTCAGCGTCGGCATGATCATGGCCGAGTTCTCAGGCTACAGCCTGGCCGTGTGCCTGCTGCTTGGCGCCATTGTCGCCACTACCGACCCGGTAGCCGTGGTCGGCATCTTCCGTGAAGTAGGCGCCCCCAAGCGCCTGACCACGCTGGTTGAAGGCGAATCTCTGCTCAATGACGCTGCGGCCATTGCCCTGTACACCGTATTCATATCCGTTATTACCCGCGAGGCACCGCTCAGTATTGAAAACATCGCCGGTCACTTTCTGTACAGCTTCCTGATCGGCGGCCTCATCGGTTTCATCTTCGGCCATATTACCTGCCGACTTTTTCATTACATGCGAGGCTGGCCCACTGCCGAGATCAGCCTGACCATCTGCACCGCCTATCTGACCTTCTTTATTTCCGAGCATTATTTTCATGTTTCCGGTGTCGTGGCCACCGTGGTGGCCGGACTGGTCGTGGGCTCTGCTGGTCGCACCCGGATGTCACCCTCCACCTTCGAGCAGCTTGGGCACGCATGGGAACAGTTCGGGTTCTGGGCCAATTCGCTGATTTTCATTCTGGCAGCCATGCTTATCCCGCGTCTGGTCGTCGACCTGGATTTCAAGCAGACCTTGCTGGTTGTCCTATTGTTCATCACCACGCTTGCCGCCCGCGCTGCAGTCGTCTTTGGTGTCATTCCCCTGCTGACGATGTTCAAAATGTCGACCTATGTGAGTCGCCCTTTTCGCGCGGTCATGTGCTGGGGCGGATTAAGGGGCGCGATCTCGCTGGCACTGGCGCTGGCGGTCACAGAGCAGACGGCGATTCCTGCCGATGTGCGCCATTTTGTCGCTGCGGCAACCACCTGCTACGTGCTGGCAACACTGCTGATCAATGGCCTTACCCTGCGCCCGCTGATTTCCAAACTGAGGCTTGACCAGCTCAGTCCGGTTGAACAAGGGCTACGCAACCAGGCATTGGTGATCGCCCTGGATGACGTCAAGGAACAGACCGATGAACTGGCTGGTCGGCTCAAAATGGAGGCTAGCGCCAAACAACAGGTGGATGCCATCTTTGCCAAGGGGATGGCCGACATTCAGAAAGACGAAACCGATTATCTGAGCAAGGGCGATCGACTCTCTGTCGCGCTGGCGATTATTTCCAACCGGGAAGAAGAACTGTTTTTTGATTCGCTGAAGAAACAGTTGATTCCCTGGCAGGCTGCCCAGACCTTGCTGTCCAATGCCGAGAATCTGGGCGATGCTGCCCGTGCCGGTGGCGCACGGGCATACACCCGTGCTCTGCGCTATGACATACGTTATACGAGCACCTTCAAAATTGCCTTGCGCATGCAGACCAATTTCAATTTCAGCCCCTGGCTGGCTCATGAACTGTCCCAGCGGATTATCAAACTAATCAGCAAGCACTCAGTGGTCAGCCAGCTGATCCGCTTCTGCCGCGATGATCTGAGGCCCTTGCTGGGACAGGAAATTGCCGGTAAGGCAGAACGTATCCTGGTCGCCAGGCTGCACACGATCGACACCGCCCTGAGCGCCCTGAACCTGACTTATCCGGTCTATGCGCACTGGACCCAGGAAGATTATCTGGCGAGGATTGCCCGCTCACTGGAAGTGACGCGCTATAACGAAATGCTCGAACAGTCGCTGATTACCAAGGAAGTTTATAACAACCTGATTGCCCAGGTAAATCAGCGGTGGGAGCCGCTGTTTCGCCATCCCAGCCTGGACGTATCGCTCAGCGCCAAGGAACTGGTCAAGCGCGTGCCGCTATTTGAAGAGATGGACGATGCCGCTCTGACGCAACTGAGCAAACTGCTGCGGCCCCGCCTGATGCTGCCCAATCAAACGGTCCCGCAAGTTGACCGGTACGGCCATAAACTGATGTTCTTTGTCGCCTCCGGGGCGGTGCTGATCACGCTGCCCGACTCTTCCCGCGTGGAACTGGGCTCAGGTGAAATGCTGGGTGAGTTGAGCATGCTCACAGATAAGACCCTGACGCAAAGCGTGCGTTCCATGGGCTACTCCAAGCTGCTGTTCCTGCAGGCACGGGATTTTCATGCGCTGATGAAAAAATTTCCTGATATCAAGGAGAAAATCGACCTGGTAGTCAAACAGCGACTGCGGGCGCTGGAGGTTTGGGAACAATATGCTGCCAAATCGGCAAATGCGACCGACGGCATGGACGAATCGGAGACTGCAGCAGCCCCGGGAGGCATATCGACCCGTTCGGAAGAAGAACTGCAGGACCCAGCCGCGGAAAACGGGTCTGTACAACCCGACACAAGTAGGCCTGAGCAATCCGACGGTGATAACCGCGGTATTAAACAAAACTGATCCGGCACCGGCCAGGTAATCCGGGAGTGCCTGGAGTGTTTGCCGGCGCGGCCCCACCGCAGGAAAGATAACGCCAGGACTACCGCTGATGTAATACTACAGCCGCTTTTTTAAATACTACAGCAGCTTCTGAATATCTGCCGCAATCGCTTCGGGGGCGGTATTGGGTTTGATCAACAGCCTGGACTCCCCTTCTGTGTCCAGCACATACAGACCGGAACTGTGCTCCATGGTATAGCTTTGGCCGCTCTCGACCTTTTTGTAGTACGCCTTGAAAGAAGCAGCCACCTTGGCAATTTGCTCAGCCGAACCGGTCAGACCAACAAACGAAGGATCAAAAGCGCTCACGTACTGTTTCATGACAGCCGGCGTGTCGCGTTGCGGATCGACGCTGATCATGATGATCTGCACCTGGTCGCGCTGTTCGGGTTTGAGTTTTTCCCTAACCTGTGCCAGCTCGGCCATTGTTGTCGGGCAGACATCAGGACACTGGGTAAAACCAAAGAAGATCACCATGACCTTGCCCCGATAGGCCTGTTGTAACTGAATGGCTGTGCCATTCTGGTCGACCAGTTCAATATCCTTGCCAAACCCGGTTCCCGTGATGTCACTACCTGTAAAGCCGGCAGCAGAAGCCGTCCCTTTCGCTGTAGCCGCATTGCTGGCACTATCGGACGCACCGTTGTCACACGCAGTCAGCGCAACAGCAATGGCCATGGCAAGGACCGATCGGATTGCAAATCGCAGGGACAGAAACGACTTCATGATTTACTCCAGGAAACAACAAAAAACCCATGCATTACAGAGGCAGGAGCCAGGCGCAGGCCACCGCTGGCGATAACTGGCTGGAGGCACAGAGCACCATCATCATAGCCACGCCGCCAGACACTGATTGGCTGGCAACTAACTGGCCAACCCGGACATAAGAATCCAGTGATCGATCAGCAGCGCCATAAACAGCAGGGACAGATAAAGGATCGAATAGCGAAAGGTCCTGCGGGCCAGTTCGTCACTGTATGCCTTGTAGAGCTTGTATGCATAACCGATGAAAATGGCGCCCAGTATCAGCGCGCTGGACAGATACATATAGCCGCTCATGCGAATCACAAATGGCAATATGGTGATCACCAGCAGCATGAAGGTGTACAGCAGGATATGCAGGCGTGTAAAGTCTTTGCCATGCGTGACCGGCAGCATAGGCAGGCCCGCATTGCGATAATCGTGCTCGCGATATAACGCCAGTGCCCAGAAATGTGGCGGGGTCCAGACAAAAATAATCAGCACCAGCAGCCACGCTTCTGCGGGCACGGCATTGGCCACTGCCGCCCAGCCCAATGCCGGCGGCATGGCGCCGGACAGGCCGCCGATCACGATATTCTGCGACGTACGCGGCTTGAGGATAATGGTGTAGATCAGCGCATAACCGATAAAGGTGGCAAAGGTAAGCCACATGGTCAGCGGGTTCACCAGATGATACAAAACCAGCATGCCCGCTCCGCCGACCACGCCCGATAGAATAATTACCTGCAACGCAGTAATCGTGCCCTTGGCTGTCGGCCTGCGCGCCGTACGCAACATGCGCGCATCAATCTCGAACTCAATCAGGCAATTGATGGCAAACGCAGCGGCAGCAAGCAGCCAGATTCCAATCGTTGCAGCAATCAGAATCTGCACCGGCGGCAGACCCGGCGAGGCCAGGAACATGCCGATGACCGCGCAAAACACGGCCAACTGGGTTACGCGCGGCTTGGTCAGGACCAGGTACTGCCGCAGCAGTCCGGCATCAGGATGGATAGCAGTTGTCATAGTGGCAGAAACGACCCTTTACCGCCGCGGGACATACGCACCATCAGGGTCACGCAGGCTATGGTAAGCCCGGCAGCACCCCCTGTGTGCAGTACCGCGATAAGCAACGGCCATTGAAAGAAAATGGTTGTCAGGCCGGTCAGCACCTGAACAATAAGCAGCCCGATCAGCAAATGGGCTGGCCCTTTCAGACCGGCTTCCCGCCGCGCCACAAAGGCCAGCGCAAACAGGAAAACAAAAACAAAAAAAGCAAAATTGCGATGCGTCCAGTGTATCGCGGTCAGCGCTTCCTGAGAAATAATTTCACCTGTCGGCAGCTCACCCAGCGCCCGCACCAGGGAAAAACCGCCCTGATAGTCCATCTCGGGCACCCAGGCGCCATGACAGGTGGGAAAATCCATGCAAGCAAGCGCCGCATAATTGGTGCTGACCCAGCCTCCCAGAAACAACTGCACAATCAGCACGATGAACCCCAAAGTCATCCATGGCCGCCAGGCACGCGCGCGCGCAGCAATGCCCACATGGGGCTTTTCACGGGCAGCCAGCCAGGTCATCATTGCCAGCAGCAGCATGCCCAGCACCAGATGCGTGGTCACGACCAGCGGCATCAGCTTGTGCGTCACGGTCCAGGCCCCGAAGGCGCCCTGCAGGCAGACAGCGATCAGGGTAGCGGTAGCCAGCACCGGCGATCTGCCAAGCTCACGGCGATAGCGCCACGCCATATACACAATCGCAATAATCATCACCCCCAGCAACGTACCCCAGTAGCGGTGAATCATTTCGATCCAGGCCTTTGACATGGACACAGGCCCAAAGGGTTGCTGCTGCAATGCATTTGCAATATGTTCGGAAGCACCCAAAGGGCTGGCCTTGCCGTAACAACCCGGCCAGTCGGGGCAGCCCAGTCCGGAATCGGTCAGGCGTACAAATGCGCCGAACATAATCAGATCCAGCGTAAAAAACCAGGTCAGAAACACCAGCCTGCGGTAGCGGCTGCGAATCCGTTCAGTTACCGTATTCATATGCATCAGCCGATGGTCGAGGCATGCAGCAATTTGGCCAGATCACCGCGAAAACGCACGGGGTCAGACTCATTGCCGGGGTAATGCATAATCAGGTTGCCGTTGGGATCAATAATCCACAGGTAGGAATCCATTTTCTTTTCGACCGCAACTGCATCGCCTACACGATCAGCCTGGTCCAGCAGAAAATCGCTCAGCGCCTTGGGATCGACCCGTAACATGATCGTGCCTTTGTACGCTTCCAGCACTTTTTCCGGAATAGGCTGATTATCTGTCACAAACCAGACCCGCTGAATGCGGTTGACATTCTTGCCCTGACTGGCGTGCCCGTTGCGGGTGAAATGCAGTTTCTGTGCGCACGAATCCGGGCAGGCGCCGCCATCGGATGTGACCAGCAGCCATTTGCCTTTGAGCGTATTCAGATCGAAGGGCTGGCCCTCCAGTGTGGTCAGGCCAAGCGCTTCTGCCGATGGCATGGGCCGCTGTGGCTGAACAAAATTGCCGTAATTGGTCGCACCGTCTGGTCTCAGGGAAGGCACATAGTACAGCAACGCAGCTGCAATCATGGGCACGATGCAGCTTAGAATAATCAGGTACAGGGGCATGTTGGAGCGCTTTGCGCCCGACTGCGTGGGACTCCCGGGTGACGGTGGAAGGTTGGTATTCATGACGACGACATTTCCTTTGTACTTTTCAGACGCAGCCGGATCAGGCTGATCAATAAGGCCAGGGCGGCAATGGCGGCAAAACTGAACCATTGCAATGCATAGCCGATATTCTTATCCGCATCAATAGAAGGATGCGGCCAATCACGCACCAGCCCCTGCTCGGAGGAACCAGTTTGCAGCACCACCAGTGGCAACATATTCAAGCCACTGGCCTTGCCAAATTCGGCCAAATCCAGATTCTGCACCTGGGGCAGCGGTCCGCTGCTTTGGGGAATCTGTTCGGGCAATTGCGCCACGGCCTTGCCAAAACTCCATAGTTCGAACAGGCGAGGCACCCGCAGAGCGATCTCGCCGCTCACTGTCTGCCTGCCTTCAGGCACGGCAAATTCAGGCATGGCGGACGGTGTCAGCACTTGCGGGAACCAGCCCCGCAATACCAATACGGCGTCACGCGAATCATTGTCCAACAACAAGGGGGTGGCAAGCCAATAGCCCGGGCGACCGTTCTGGTTGCGATTGACCAATACACTGAAAGCGCCCAGCCAATGTCCGGCGACGGTTGCAGGACGCCATGCCACAATATCGGAAGACGGGATATGCTTGTCAATGGCCAGCGGCGGCAGAGCCTGCCCGCTTTCAATCTGCTGCGCAGTCGCGCGGCGCTCATCGGCGCGATGCAACTGCCATCGACCCAGAGAAACGAAAATCACAGCTAACAATGCCAGCAGAATCAGCATCGTTACTGTTTTCCAGTTTATTAATTTCCGTTTCATTACTACAATATTCTATTCCAGTCAGGAGTTAACCCATGCGTATCTTTATCGGACTTGCCTTTCTTGCGATCATAGGCAGTCTGGCATCGGCCTTTTTCTACCTTATGCGCGACAAAGGCACAACCAATCGCACAGTCAACGCACTTACGTTGCGCATTGCACTATCCATTGCACTTTTTCTGTTCGTCCTGTTTGCCCATTACATGGGATGGATCGAAAGCACGGGCATTGACCAGGCCACTCGTTAAAACAGCGTTCCGGACTACGGCCCGGTCCTGCGCCCAGGGGCTGGTCAGCGCGTCTTTATCTGCGTCAAATCAGCCTGAGCCAGCCACAATGCCAGTCAGCTGCCGGCATCGCCATGCTATCAATGACACGTTAAACATCATACCGCCAATGGCTTCACTTTGCTGTAACAGCACCCCGTTGCGCTGAAACAGCAAAGGGCCGGTTTTCCGACCCTTTGCCTTCTATTGAACCGCTGGGTAAATCAGAACCAGTAAACGAACAGGTACAGACCCAGCCAGACCACGTCCACAAAGTGCCAGTACCAGGCCGCGCCCTCAAAACCGAAGTGATGATCGGCAGTGAAGTGACCGCGAATCAGGCGGATCAGAATGACAGTCAGCATGGTTGCGCCAAGCAGCACGTGAAAGCCGTGAAAGCCTGTCAACATGAAAAACAGGGACCCGTAAATACCAGAATCAAATCGCAGATTCAGTTCCGTATAGGCGTGGATATATTCTTCAGCCTGGAAAAACACGAAAGTGAAGCCCAGCACAATGGTGATGAACAGCCACAAAATAGCGCTTTTACGGTGATCGGCACGTAATGCATGGTGAGACAGGGTCAGTGTCAGGCCTGAAGACAACAGCAACAGCGTGTTGATTGTGGGCAGCCAGAAAGGACCTACTGTCTCAAAGTGGCTGACAATGCCTGCTGGCCCCAGGTTAGGCCACTGGCCGGTAAAGCCGGGCCACAACAGCAACTGGTGATCCATATCGCTCAGCCAGGGCGTCGTTACTTCACGCGCATACCAAAGCGAGCCGAAGAAAGCGGCAAAGAACATCACTTCAGAGAAGATGAACCAGCCCATACCCCAGCGGTAAGACAAATCGATGCGCTTGCTGTTCATTCCCGACTCGGACTCACGGATGGCATCGCCAAACCATTGATAGAGTATGAAAAACAGAGCAAGCAGCCCAACCAGTACGAGATACTGCCCGTAAGGCACTTTGTTAATCCAGGTTACCGCGCCGATCAAAATGAGCAGCATTGTGACACTTGTCTTAACCGGATGGGCCGAATCGGCCGGCACGTAATAATACGGTGCTTCTTTTACCTGAACCGAGTGGCTCGCACTCATAATGTTCTCCCTCATGGAACGCTTTGACCAACTAGGTGAGGCTGGTTATTGCCCAGCGCGCCACCATCACCAATAAAATAATAAACAGGACTGTCGCTATGATGCCACCCAGGATCAGATGTACCGGATTCAGCCGGGAAATGTCATCCTGATAGCCCGAGCCGCGGCGCACGCCAAACAGCCCCCACAGCACTGCTTTCATGGTTTGAAAGAAGTTAAGCTTTCTTTTGGACAAATCCCGTAAATCTTCACTCATTGCTACATCCTTCCCGAATATCAGCGGGGTTACGCCGCTGATAGTACATGACCGAAAACAGCCCACAGGAAGATTGCGATTACCAGCCCGACCAGGATCAGGGCGGTAATCATGTTCCTACGCTTTTGCTCTGGTGTCATAACGTAATGTTACTTAACCACAGGTGGCGTTTCGAATGTATGGAACGGCAGCGGCGAAGGCAATGTCCATTCCAGCCCTTCTGCGCCTTCCCATACCTGGGCAGTCGCTGTCTCGCCGGCGCCACGATAGGTTTTCAAAATGATATACAGGAACAGCAATTGCGAGAACCCGAACCAGAAGGCACCAATGGTGGCAACTTGGTGAAAGTCTGTAAACTGCGGTGCGTAATCGACATAACGACGCGGCATGCCGGCCAGTCCCAGAAAGTGCATTGGGAAGAACGTCAGGTTGAACGACAGCATGGTAGACCAGAAGTGGATCTTGCCCAGTTTCTCGTTATACATGCGGCCTGTCCATTTTGGCAGCCAGTAATACGTACCGGCAAACAGCGCAAACAGCGATCCGGCTACCAGCACGTAGTGAAAGTGAGCCACAACATAATAAGTATCGTGTACGGCGATATCAATCGGCGCAACCGCCAGGATGAGGCCGGTAAAGCCACCCAGGGTGAACACGAAAATAAAGCCAACAGAGAACAGCATGGGCGTTTCGAACGTGAGCGAACCACGCCACATGGTGGCAACCCAGTTGAACACTTTCACGCCGGTAGGAATGGAAATGAGCATGGTTGCGTACATAAAGTACAACTGCCCGGTCACTGGCATACCCGTTGCAAACATGTGGTGAGCCCAGACGATGAACGACAGCACGGCAATCGCGGCAGTCGCATACACCATGGACGCATAACCAAACAGGCGCTTGCGAGAGAAGGTAGGTATGATGGCCGACACAATACCGAAGGCCGGCAGAATCATAATATACACTTCAGGGTGGCCGAAGAACCAGAACACGTGCTGATACAGGACCGGATCACCGCCGGCAGCAGCGTTGAAAAAGCCTGTGCCAAAATGGCGGTCTGTCAGCAGCATGGTAACGGCAGCAGCCAGTACCGGCATAACAGCGATAAGCAGGAATGCCGTGATCAGCCATGTCCAGCAGAACAGCGGCATTTTCATCAATGTCATGCCAGGCGCGCGCATGTTCAGGATGGTCACGATAATATTGATCGCACCCATGATGGACGAGGCACCCAGGATATGCACGGCGAAAATGGCCATGTCCATGCCAGGACCCATTTGCAGCGACAGCGGCGCATAAAGTGTCCAGCCGGCAGCAGTGGCGCCGCCAGGAACAAAGAACGAGCCGGTCAGCATAATGGCGCCGACAGGCAGCAGCCAGAAGCTGAAGTTGTTCATCCGCGCAAAAGCCATATCGGAAGCGCCGATCTGCAACGGAATCATATAGTTGGCAAAGCCAACCAGCGCGGGCATGATCGCACCAAAAATCATGATCAGGCCGTGCATGGTGGTGAACTGGTTGAACAGATCAGGCTGGAAGAACTGTATTCCCGGCTCAAACAGCTCGGTACGAATCAGCAACGCCAGGGCGCCGCCCTCCAGTAGCATGATGAACGAGAATAACAGGTACATCGTACCGATATCCTTGTGATTGGTGGCAAACAGCCAGCGGCGCCAGCCCGTTGGGGCGGCATGGTGATGGTCATCGTGTCCGTGATGATCAGGAGCGTGATCCACTACTGTACTACTCATTTTTGACTCCTTGCCTGCTGCGTGCCTGGCTTGCAGATATCACAGGCGCAATATTGCGAATATAAAGTTCCGAATGTCATTTTCATTTTGCTGCTACTTTCTGCTGCTCTGCAATCCACTTGTCATAATCCTCTGGAGAAACGACGCGAACTACGATTGGCATGAATGCATGGTTCTGGCCACACAGCTCGGCACACTGGCCGCGATAAGTACCCACCTTGTCGGTGCGGAACCAGGCATCACGCAGAAAGCCGGGAATGGCATCCTGTTTCACACCCAACTCAGGTACAAAAAATGAGTGAATGACGTCGTCGGCAGTGATCACGACGCGAACTTTCTTACCTGTGGGAACAACCAGCTCGTTGTCCACTTCCATCAGATAAGTATTGGATTTCTCGGCGCCGCCTTCGATCTGATCGTAAGGCGTTGTCATATTGGAGATGAAGTTGATACCCTTGGCTTTGCCATCCAGGTACTCATAACCCCACTTCCACTGGTAGCCGGTTGCCTTGACAGTGATATCAGCGCTGCTGGTATCTTTCATTGCAACCACGGTTTTTGTAGCCGGCAGGGCCATCGCAATCACGATAATGAAGGGGACCACTGTCCAGGCCACTTCCACGCCCATGTGCTCATGGAATACGGAAGCCTTGAAACCCTTGGATTTGCGGTGCGCCCAGATTGAGTAGAACATGACGCCGAAAACGGCAATAAAAATTACAGTACAGATAATCAGCATCATGATGTGCAGACTGTACATGCTTTCGGCTATTTCGGTGACACCCTTATGCAGATTGACTTGCAATACCTTAGGACCACCTGGCATATCCTGGACCTGAGCCCACGCCGTACAGGCTGGCAGGAGCGCTCCAAGACCAAGTAAACCTTGCAACTTCTTCATGTTGACCTCATTTTTGTGCGCTGTTCCGTTTTTCGTATGAAACTGATCGGATCGCGCCTGATTATCGTAGCTGACGGCAACCGCATAAAAAGCGTACCAATCATAACCCTTTGCGGTACAGGATTATACCCAAGACGCCTTAACCTGTGTCAAAGATAGTTCATTTAACCATATAAAAGCCATAGCAAACCTGCCTGCGAACTTTTTGCGAATACAATCGTTGCATGTTTGACACGACATCGATGCAACTTTGAACCGAATCCCCGTCCTTTACGCCACCCTGTTGCAATCCATACAGGAAGTGCCGCCTGAATACTCGCTGCCGCTGACCATTACCGGTAAACTGGCCGGCTTTATTACGCCGCAGGCGCTCAAGGCCATTGGCCATCTGCCGCAAGTGCGCACCACACAGACTGCCGTACACCTTGCCGATCCTGGCACGCCTCGCTTCGAACTGGAGCCGATGCTGGCCGATATCGCCATTATTTTGCGCGATGCAGGCTTGCTTAAAACCTGGCGGGACGAGCTGCTCACAGTATATGCCGAAGGGGAGGATCTTGCAAAAATGGAACGCGCTGCGATGCGTCCCCTGGGTCTGTTGACCCACGCCGTTCATTTGAATGCCTGGACCCCCGACCTGCAACTGTATATAGCAAAGCGCGCCATGACCAAAGCGAGCGATCCGGGCATGTGGGATACGCTGGCCGGCGGCCTTGCCAACGGCTCGGAAGATCTGGAACATGCGCTACTGCGCGAAACTTTCGAAGAGGCCGGGCTGCATGATGACGTGCTGACCTGCCGTACGCCACTGCGCACCCTATTGCGCATGCACCGTCGCCTGCCCGAAGGCTATCAGGTCGAGGACATTCTGGTCAGTGACTGCATCCTGCCGCCTCACGCCACGCCGCGGAACATGGACGGCGAAGTATCGGAGATTCGCATCGTCAGCCAGAAGCAGGCCGTGCAAATGATTGCCGACAGACAGATCACGCTGGAAGCTGCACTTGTTATACTGGAAGGCATGCTGAGCCGTACATCCGAAACATTGCTCGCGCGGTTTCGCGCGCAGCCGCAAAATCAGGGAGAACCTCATGACAAGCAGCAACCCGTTTGATCGGCCCGGCCTGGGGCCTGACAGCGCCAGCAATCCCATCATGCAAAGCCTGGACATGATGAGCAAGGCCTGGCAGCAGTTTGCACAAGTTCAGCAGGCAGGCAATCCGGTCTTTGCCATGCCCCCCGCCCTGAATCCGGAAGAGCTGGACAAGCGCATCCAGGAACTCAAAAGCATAGAAAGCTGGCTGACCATGAACCTATCCATGCTCTCGGGCACCATTCAGGGACTGGAAATCCAGCGCGCCAGTATTCATACCCTCAAAACATTTGTTGACACCCTGCAGACGCAGAACCAGGATCGCTCACTGGACGACCTGTTCGGCTTGAAAAAATCGGCGCAGCCCGCTGCCGCAAACTCCCCTCACACAACCACCGCTGACCGCGACGAAAACACTGCAGCCAATGACAGCGCCGGTTTTGCCAAAGATTCGGTCAGCCAGGCATCGCAGGCCTGGTGGGAAATGCTGCAAGGACAGTTTACCCAACTGGCCCAGGTAGCGACTCAGGCCACACAGGCAATGCACAAAGAGCCCTCACCCGTCAAAACACCGCCTGGCCCCGAACCCGATGAACCGGTGGAACCGCAGGAGCCGGTCAAGCCGGCGACAAAAAAACGCGCGGCGGCCAGCCGGCCTGCGGCAAAACGCAGCACGGCAGCACGCCGCAGTTCCTGATACCTACTATAACGGGGGAAGGCTTAATCACTTCCCCAATTTTTTATCGCCCCCATTAACTCATTTCAAACTTTACGACACACCTATCTATGTTAAATATTGTCATTCTCGCAGCAGGTATGGGTAAACGCATGCAGTCGGATCTGCCCAAAGTATTACATACACTGGCTGGCAAGCCCATGCTGGCGCAGGTCATCGACAGCGCCCGGCAACTGTCCCCTGATCGCATCATCGTTGTGGTCGGACATGGCGCCGACGCAGTCAAGAAAGCCTTTGCCGACCAGACCGACATCGAATACGCCCTGCAACAACCCCAGTACGGCACCGGCCACGCAGTCCAGCAAGCGCTGCCGCTGCTGGTTGGCGGCGAACAGGACTCCGATACCACCATCGTGCTGTATGGCGACGTGCCCCTGGTGCAGCCCGCCACGTTAAAGCGCCTGTTGCAGGCGCGTGCCGATGGCATGGCCGTGCTGACCGAAACACTGCAGGACCCGACCGGGTACGGACGCATCGTTCGCAACGAAAGTGGCCAGGTACAGCGGATTGTCGAGCACAAGGATGCAACCGAGCAGGAACATAAAATCTGTGAGGTCAACACCGGCATTCTGGCGGCCCCCACTGCAAAGCTGAAAGACTGGCTGGGCCGTATCAACAACAATAATGCGCAGGGCGAATATTATCTGACCGATACCATTGCACTATCGGTCCAGGACAATGTGCCCGTCAATGCCGCCCAGCCCGATGCAAACTGGGAAACGCTGGGCGTCAACAGTCGCGTACAGCAGGCGCAACTTGAACGAGCCTGGCAGGCTGAACAGGCACAGCGCCTGCTGATCCAGGGCGTCACGCTGGCTGATCCGGCCCGCTTTGATCTGCGCGGCACGCTCGACTGCGGGCGCGACGTGTTTATTGATGTTGGCTGCGTGTTTGAAGGCAATGTCACACTGGCTGACGGCGTGCGCGTGGGACCACACTGCGTTCTGCGCAATGTGACGCTGGGCGCCGGCACTCAGGTTGAGGCATTCAGCCATCTGGAGCAGGCCACCGCCGCCGAAAACGTCAAGATCGGCCCCTACGCGAGACTGCGTCCGGGCGCCGAGCTGGCCGCAGATTCTCATGTTGGCAATTTTGTTGAGCTCAAAAAAACCAGACTCGGCCAAGGCAGCAAGGCCAACCACCTGAGTTATCTGGGCGATGCCGATATCGGTGCTCAGGTCAATATCGGCGCAGGCACCATTACCTGCAATTATGACGGTGTGAACAAATTCAAAACCGTTATTGAAGACGGCGCGTTCATTGGTTCGGATTCGCAACTGGTCGCCCCGGTTACCGTCGGCAAAGGCGCGACACTGGGCGCGGGCACCACGCTGACCAAAGACGCGCCTGCCGACAAACTTACGCTATCGCGAACACGCCAGACAACCGTGGAGAACTGGACACGTCCGGCAAAGAAACAAGATTGATGGCATGAACCAAGCCCCCACCCGCAATCCCAACAAACCAGCCCCGGCGACAGCGCCCAGAAACACCACCGGCCTGCCAGCCCCGGCGCGCCAGTGGGCTGCGGGCGCGCTGCTGTGCTGCATTGGCGTCACGGTACTGGACGCCAATATCGCCAACATCGCCCTGCCGACGATCTCACGGGAACTGAATGTTGGCGAGGCCGATTCCATCTGGATCGTCAACGCCTACACAATTTCCGTGATGGCTACCCTGCTGCCACTGTCAGCAGTAGCCGAGCGCGTCGGCTTCAAGCTCATGTTTCGGGTAGGGCTTGCGCTTTTTACCATTGCCTCCCTGCTGTGCGCATTGTCTGGCAACCTGCCCAGCCTGGTGGCTGCCCGCATGCTGCAAGGGCTGGGCGCCGCGTCCATGATGTGCCTGTTTGGCGGCCTGGTGCGGCACATATACCCGGCCCACAAGCTGGCCGCGGGCATCAGCATCAACGCCATGACGGTCGGCGTCATGTCCGTCGTTGGCCCTTCGATCGGTGCTGCCATTTTGTCGGTCGCCTCATGGCAGTGGATCTTCGGTTTTACGGTACCTATCTGCCTGTTTGCCATGTACGCCGCCGGCTATCTGCCGGAAGCGGCCTCGCGCAGCAAAGGTCGCTTCGATTACCTGAGCGCCGTACTGAATATTTTTACCTTCGCGCTGCTTTTGATCGGCCTGGACGCCATCGGTCGCAATCCCGAGCGGGGACTGTTCATGCTTGCCGTGGCTGCGGTCAGCGGCTATGTGCTGATTCGACGCTCACTGCCGCAAGCAACGCCATTGGTGCCGGTTGATCTGTTTCGCTATCCTGTATTCAAATACGCCGTGATTGTCTCGGCGCTCACCTTTACCGCGCAGATGATATCCATGCTGGCGCTGCCGTTTTATTATCAGCACAATCTGGGCATGCCGCTGCAAAAGGTCGGCCTGCTGTTCGGGGTCTGGCCGGTCGGCAGTGTCGTTATCGCTTCGCTATCGGCAAAGCTATGCCGATATTTCAAGGCCTCACTGCTGGCTGGCACTGGCGCCGCCCTGATGGCCATCGGCATCATTGCCCTGATGGCGCTGCCTGCCGATATTTCCCTGTGGTATTACGTCGCTCCCATGTTTGTGGCCGGCATGGGTTTTGGTTTTTTCCAAACACCCAATAACCGCGCCATGTTGCTGTCCACGCCCTTGAAGCGCAGCGGAGCCACCGGTGGCGTACAGGCAACCACACGCCTGTTCGGCCAGGGTATTGGCGCGGCCTGCGTGGCCATCAGTTTTCATGTCGATCCGGTACGCGGCCCCATGTATGTCATGGGCTTTGCCAGCACACTGGTTATAATCGCCGTTATCATCAATCTGTTCCGCTATATAAAAGGTCTCGACACCGATGCCTGCTGAAGCAGCCCATCCCACCCGACGCATCACACTGGCCGTTGCACTGATCGTCAAGAACGAAGCGCAAAACCTGGCGGCATGCCTGGATTCGGTCGCCGGCTGGGTCGATGAAATCGTGATCCTGGACTCGGGCAGCACCGACACCACCGAACAGATCGCCCGCCGTTACACGCAGGCTTTCTACACCAGTACCGACTGGCCCGGCTTCGGCCCGCAACGGCAGCGCGCACAAACGCATGTTACCGCCGACTGGATCCTGTGGCTGGATGCGGACGAGCGCGTCACGCCAGAACTGCGCGCCAGCATTGAGGCCGTACTGCAAAATCCGGCGCCCAATACGATTTATCAGGTGGCGCGATTATCCTGGGCGTTTGGCCAATTCATCCGTCATTGCGGCTGGTACCCGGGCCACGTTGAGCGGCTGCACCCCCGGACCCTGACGCAATACGACAATGCCCTGGTGCATGAATCGCTCGTGCTGCCCCCTGGCGCCCAACTCGCAACGCTGCAGGGTGATCTGCTGCACTTTACCTACGCCACGGTCGATGAGCATTTGCGCAAATCGGCCGGCTATGCGATTGCCTGGGCAGAACAGCGGGAAGCCGCCGGCAAAAAGGGATCGCTGGCAACCGCCACCTTGCATGCCGTCGCGCGTTTTTTCAGAACCTATTTCCTGCGCCTGGGTATACTGGATGGCAGGGCCGGCTTTCTGCTGTCGGTCATGGCTGCCCAGTCGGTCTTCAATAAATATGCCTGCCTGTGGTCCCGCACGCGACAGGCCAAGCCGCCGCGCTGATTCAGCACAAACATAGTCATCATGAAAATCCTGCAGGTAAATTTCGAAAAAGGCTGGCGTGGCGGTGAACGTCAGACGCTCTATTGCATGCGGGCGTTCCGGGATGCCGGTCACCAGGTGAGCCTGCTGGCCCGTGACGACCAGCCACTGGCACAGGCGGCACAAAAGGAAAACTTTACGGTGGTGACCCGCCAGCGACCGTTTGAACAGGCATTGTATTTGCTGCGGCACGCCCGGGATTTTGACATTATTCATGTGCAAACCGCCGGCTCTCTTACCTGGGCCGCCATCACGCGCCGTTTTTTCGGCAAGGCGCGCTTGGTATTTACCCGTCGCACCTCCCTGCCCGTCAAAGCGCAACGGCAATGGCGCACTATACGCAAGTGGCGCAAGGCGGATCTGTTTGTGGCCATCAGCCAGATGGCTGCGGCCGAGCCCCGCCGGCTGGGCCTGGACCCCATTCTGATTTCCAGCGCGATAGAACCCAGGCAGATAAACACGGCACATGCACAACAGGTTCGTGACGAATTCGCTATCGGCAACAAAAAAGTGCTGGCCACCAGTGCCGCACTGGTTTCCGTCAAAGATCCGCTCACCCTGATTCGAGCCATTGCCCGCCTGCATGCGCTGCGCCAGGACTTTATGTTCCTGCACTTCGGCGGCGAAGGCGATTGCTCAGAGCAAGCCCGGGCGCTGATCCGGGAGCACGGCCTGCAACAGGTCTATCACCTGGCGGGCTTTCGCCAGGATATCGAAGACTTATATAGCCTGTTTGATATTTTTGTCATGGCCAGTCGCGAGGAAGCGCTGGGCAGCAGTGTACTGGACGCCTTCGCATTGCGCATACCCGTGGTATCGACCAATGCAGGCGGGCTGGCCGAGCTGCTGGACGATGAACGCGGCTACCTATGCGAGACCGGCAATGATGAACAAATGGCCGCGGCCATGCAACAGGCGTTGACACATCCCCTGCAAGCCAAAGCTCGCGCCGACAAGGCATGGCAATACGTGCAGGACCACCATGATATTGGCCGCATGAGCGTGCGCTATCTTGCGCAATTCGAGCAATTGACCCGCCAGGCCCGATAGCGCTCCACGGATCGTGCATGGCGGTGCATGCATCGCTCCTGGTCGCAACAGTGCCATTGGCCGCCAGCCTCATGGCGTTGTACTCCGCTTCAATGACGCTTCATAGGCGCATACCCGTCCATGGTCGCGTGACGCTTGCGCTGCGCTTCACACCTCAATCAATAGCAACCTGCGTTTCAAACTTGCTGCGATGAACCGAGAAAAAACTGCGCACATTCCGCACATTTTTCTGCGCGGTAAAAAAACGGTGAACCAGGTCATGATAGGCCGGCATATCGCGAACCTGCACAATCAATACGAAATCGGGACCGCTGGATACCCGGTACGCCTGAAGAATGCTCTGCTCGTGGGCAACGCGCTCTTCAAAATCGCTATAGGCCTCTGCTGTCTGCACATCCAGCGTAATTTCAACAATCGCCGTCAGCGTGGTGGCCACCAGGGCGGGATCTACGATCGCCACCGTTTTCTGGATAATGCCATGCTCATGCAATTGACGTACGCGCCGCAGGCAGGTAGGCGCCGAAGCATGCACCCGCTCGGACAACGCCTGGTTGGTCAGACCGCTATCCTTCTGCAGTTGCTGCAGAATACGTTTATCCAGTTCATCAAGTTCCATTTCTTTCCTTGAAAACGCACTCTCAGGCGGCCGACCACCTGGCTCGATGTGCGCCAGCAGCAACATATTTGCGTCTTATTACAGCTTTGTAATGAAATATAATTTCATATTTTAATATAAATGAAATATAACGTCGTTTTCATTAGTTAATGAATGAATATTTCATATGAATATCAAATTAGAACATTAATTTCTTTACTTGAGGCGCACAATACGCTTTTCCTATTCAGAATAAATGGAGTAAACGCATGTGCGGAATTGTCGGCGCTGTGGCGCAACGTGACATCACACCAGTCCTTGTCGAAGGCCTCAAACGGCTTGAATATCGCGGTTACGATTCTTGTGGTGTTGCGGTGCATATGGACGGCGAACTGCGCCGCACCCGCAGCACACAACGCGTGTCGGAACTCGAAACCCAGATCAAGGAAGATCATATTGCCGGCTTCACCGGTATTGCGCATACCCGCTGGGCCACCCACGGCGTGCCTGCCACGCGTAATGCTCACCCGCATTTTTCCGGCCCTGCCAATGGCAAGCCACGTATCGCACTGGTTCACAACGGCATTATTGAAAATCACGACGAACTGCGTGATGAACTCAAGGGTTACGGCTACGTTTTCGAAAGCCAGACCGATACCGAAGTGATCGCCCACCTGATTGACCATCTGTATAACGGCGACCTGTTCGAAACCGTACAGCAGACCGTTCGCCGCCTGACCGGCGCCTACGCCATCGCCGTATTCTGCCACGATGAACCCCATCGCGTGGTTGGTGCTCGCCACGGCTCGCCGTTAATTGTTGGTCGCGGGGATAACGAGAATTTCCTGGCTTCGGATGCATTGGCGCTGGCCGGCACCACTGACAAAATTGTCTATCTGGAAGATGGCGACGTAGTCGATCTGCAGTTGCAGAAAGTCTGGATTGTAGACATCAACGGCAAAGCCGTGGAGCGCAAAGTCAATGTCGTACACGCGCATACCGCCGCCGCCGAGCTGGGTCCCTATCGCCACTATATGCAAAAGGAAATCTTCGAACAGCCTCGCGCCGTGGGCGATACCATTGACGGCATCGAATCCATCGAGCCTGAACTGTTCGGCGACGATGCGGCAAAAATTTTCAAGGAAATAGACAACATTCTTATCCTGGCTTGCGGCACCAGCTACTACGCTGGCCTGACTGCCAAGTACTGGATCGAGTCCATTGCCAAAATCGCAGTGAACGTGGAAATTGCCAGCGAATATCGCTATCGTGATAGCGTCCCCAACCCCAAATCGCTGGTCATTACCATTTCCCAGTCTGGCGAAACGGCCGATACACTGGCCGCGCTCAAGCACGCACGTACCCTGGGCATGGAAAACACGCTGACCATCTGCAATGTGCAGACCAGCGCCATGGTGCGCGAATGTAAACTCAATTTCATTACCCACGCCGGTGTGGAAATTGGTGTGGCCTCCACCAAAGCCTTTACCACCCAGTTGGTTGGCCTGTTCCTGCTGGCGCTGACCATCGCTAAAGTCAAAGGCCGGTTGAACGATGTACAAGAAAATCAATACATCAAGCAACTGCGTCATCTGCCTACCGCGATTGGCGCCGTCCTGGCACTGGAACCACAAATCATGGCCTGGGCCGACCGTTTTGCCAGCAAGGAAAACGCCCTGTTCCTGGGTCGCGGCATGCATTACCCGATCGCTATGGAAGGCGCGCTCAAGCTCAAGGAAATCAGCTACATCCACGCTGAAGCCTATCCTGCAGGCGAACTCAAACATGGCCCGCTGGCACTGGTGACAGAACAAATGCCGGTAGTTACCATCGCTCCGAACGACGAGCTGCTGGAAAAACTCAAATCCAATATACAGGAAGTCAGTGCACGTGGCGGCGAGCTGTATGTGTTTGCCGACAGCGATTCAAAAATCAAGGCCAGCGAAGGCATGCACCTGATTCATATGCCAGAGCACTACGGTAAGCTGTCTCCGATTCTGCATACCATCCCGCTGCAACTGCTGTCGTATCACACGGCGGTGGCGCGTGGAACGGACGTGGATAAGCCACGGAATCTGGCCAAGAGCGTGACGGTGGAGTAAGGCGCAGCTTACTGTCCTGATCTGAAGAGAAAGAATGAAGTCTGTCGATTTTTATTTTCTTTCCACGTCTCCTAATTTACAGAAAAACCATCAAAATCTCAGCAATTTTGATGGTTTTATCTTTCCTATCTGAGACATTGTCGACGTCATAGAGTGGTAGACATCGTTTGCGATTCGTTTCTTTATACTTGACTGAACTCAGAGAGCCGAGAGGATGTTAGGGGTGCTTGTGTAATAGCTATACGTACGGGGATGATGATGGCAATCAGACATGATAGTTGCAGGATAAGGGCATTTCGTGCCACGATTTATGCCAATATAAAAGGCTTGTAGATGAATTTTCCACCGAAATCTCTTAAGAGAAGGCGGTGGTATTAAAAATTTATGCTTTTGCCGGTTCGAGTTCTGTTAATTATGCATAGAGATGCTCGGCGAACAGCCACCGTAATTACCGCCCCTGCAAAAATTCTGTCGGATGACGGTATAAAACTCAGGAGTGATCCATGAGTATCCAAACCAGGATTAACCCAGCGACGGCTCATCGCCTACCTACATTTTTGTACGGAACACGATATTTTACTCCTTTAGCAACTCACAGTGAATCCGTGTCCTGAGATGCAGGTTCAAATCTGCAATGTTGAGCAGCACTATCAGAATAAACTCGAATTATGCATCTGGACTTCGTAACTGGACGAGCTTGCGAATTGAAGTCAGTTTCGATTAGCACAAACCATATTCAGGCCTAAGTCGGCAATTTCTCTCGCTACTTCTTCCGGACTAAGTCGCTTTCCCGTCCGGTACCACCGGTGTACCCATCGAACCATACCGCTAATGCTCAATGACGCGATGCTAGCATCATGCACATGAAAACTGCCATCATCCAAACCGGCCTGAATCAGTGCGGTCAAAGAATCGTTAAATGACTTTTCGATCTTACGAATTCTGGCAAGTTGTTCATCAGACAGCTTTTTTTCTTCTTGCAGAAACACACCGCTGGATGCTTGATGAGTAATATTTTCAAGTACAAATGCGACTATGAATTTCTGAAGCCGCTCTGCCGGCGAACCCGTGCCAGCTAATTCACTTTGCAGCGTTTCTACTAACCGCTGGCTTGAACGTTCATAAACAGCCTCTAGTATGGAAAGTTTATTTTGAAAATAACTGTATATAAAGGGCTTTGTAACGTTCAGTTCTGATGCCAATAAATCAATGCTCGTGGCCTCGTAGCCGTGTTCGTAGAATGATTTCGACGCTTGGTCGATGATTCTTGCGCGTTTGAATTCTCGCAACTCTTCTCGCATTTTCCATACTCCTAACGCCGACTGATACGGCACAACAAGATTTTAGCTTATACCGGCAAAGATGACGCATTAGAACAGGCCGTAGTCCTTTAAGTCTTGGTTCAATTCATGCGCCTGCCGTTTATTTAAAGGTGTACGTTGGCGATCTGAATGACCTGCTGCCACTTAGAGACCTCTGATTGAATGAACTTCGTCATCTGATCCAGGTTCATGTCCACGGGTACAGTGCCCAATTGAATCATGCGCTCACGCATGGTCTGAGTATGCAGAATTGCCCTCAACTCGGTCCGAAGTCTTTGTTCTATTTTTGGATCGACACCCCTTCGCAAAAATACTGCCAGCCATGAAAATACTTCGAAATCATTCACGCCGGACTCCTGCACAGTGGGAACGTCTGGTAATCTCTCCAGCCGCGATGTCGAGCCAGTCGCCAATGCGCGAAGCTTACCACTTTTAATATAGGGTTCTAATACAACCGCGGTATCGAAAACCATTGTGATCTGACGCCCCAAGATTGCCTGAAGCGCTGGACTACTGCCTCGGTAGGGGACGTGGACCAACTTGACATTGGCCCTGGCGCAAAGCAATTCCATGGCCAAGTGCATAGAAGTACCATTTCCGGCAGACCCGTACGTCAGTGTTCCTGGTGATTTCTCGGCATCAGTCAATAATTCCCTTAATGTTTGGTACGGACTATCCGCCGGCACGCATAGCACTAGCGGATTGAATCCTATCATAGCCAAGGGTGCGAAGGACTTGACCGGATCGTAACTCAGATTCTTGTAAAGACTAACGTTGATTGCGTGCGTACTTATGGAGCCACCCAAAAGAGTATAGCCGTCGGCGGGCGCACGTACTACAGCCTCAGTACCTATACTTCCGCCTGCGCCTGTCTTGTTCTCAACAACGACTGGGACACCGAGCCTAGTTGCCAACTGTTCCGACAGGATGCGACCCAGCGTATCAGTCGCACCGCCAGCGGCAAGTGGAACCACATATGTCAATGGCTTGGACGGCCAGTTGCTCTGTGCCGAAACATAGGAAGGTAAGGTAGCAACTGCAACAGTGCTTTGTAAAAAACGGCGGCGTGTCAACATATCTAGTCTCCTTATTATATGAATCAAGCCATGTGTGCGCTCGTCAAAGACGAGGGTCTCGCGACAGGCCAGTGCTCCATTGGCAACCCGGGCGTCGTTGACCGGAATGCTTTCAACTCTGTTGCTTTTAACGAACCTATTACTGCCGTTCTTAAATCCTGACCACAAAAGGCAATGCTCGTTGGTTTGCGCAGAATTCGAGCTTGGGGGTCGTCAATTAGACAGTGCAAGGATTGATCTGGCGTGATGACGAATATGGCATTGCGGGATAGTTCAGTGACCCAAAGATTCCCCGCGGCGTCAAATGCTATACCATCTACATAGGCACCCGCAAAGAAAGGTGCCGGACCGTAGAATTCCCAGTCGCCCAAACGTCCATTGCCATCGATTTTGGCCCGGCGTATTCGGCCCCGGGTCGTTTCGGCTACATACATCCATTCGTAGTTAGCATCGAAACGTAATTCATTGGCGAAATACAACCCTTCGCTCACAATCTCAATCTTCTCTTCTTTCGCATACAAAATCTGGCCATCGGGTCGTGGTTGATTAATTGCCACAGCTAGATCAGGATGTTGAGTTGAAATGCTTATCCATAGATCGTTTGAGCGCCCACACAAGACAAAATTTACCGCGCCCAGTGGCTGATCATTAATCTCGCCGAACAAAACACGGCTTACGCCGTCCGCCGACAATCGATGAACTCTTCGTTCGGCCATGTCCGCGATCGCCAAACTGCCATCTGGGCAAAGGGCAATGCCATTGGGTAGTCCTTGTGGAGTACCCAATATCTGCTGATGGCCATCCGGATCTATACTGGTGGCCAGACCGCGCAGATCGGAGACAAAGAAATGCCCGTCTGCACATGCGACGACCGACTCCGGCCGACATAATCCCTTACCGATTGAATCTGCGACGGTGATTATCGGGGCAACGTTCATTTGCTGCTCTTGCGAACGTTGGGTTTGCCAAAATAGCAATCTAGGATCGATTGGCGCAGCTGACGTTTCTGGATTTTTCCAGTTGCAGTTTGCGGCAATGAAGGCAAGAAGTAAATCTGTTCGGGTACTTTAAACGCCGCCAGCCGAGATCGACACCTCACTTTTATCTCGGCGGCCACCTTATCTAGCTCGTCGACTTTCGCCTGGCTGTCTTTACATACGATTACGGCGCCTACCTGCTCACCCATTACAGCATCCGGAAGACCAATAACGGCGCAACTATCGACGGCTTCGTGCTGCAGGATCACATTCTCGATTTCAATTGAATAAATATTTTCACCACCTCGTATGATCATGTCTTTCTTGCGATCCACAAGATAAATCAGCCCGTTGTGGTCACGGTAGCCAACATCGCCGGTATAAAGCCACCCGTCTCGCAACGTGTCTTGCGTTGCATCTGGGTTTTCGAAATACCCCAACATGACACTGGGACTGCGGGCCAACACTTCGCCACGGCTACCAGGTGGAAGCTGATTTCCTTGGTCGTCGACAATTCGTACCTCGCATCCGGGTAGCGGGAGCCCAGTACTCCCCGCTTTTTTCAGCGCCAGATCTCCTGGTAAGACACTAATAGTGCCGCACGACTCTGTTTGCCCCATGCCGTGAAAGAGTTCTGCATTAGGAAACAATGCCTGGATTTCCACCAGTCGTTCGATCGAGATGGGCGATGCACCGAATCGCACATTGACGACACTATCTAGATTTCTACCGTGTTTGTGCTCCGATTGAAGCATTAAAAGCAACATTGAAGGTACGCAGCCAAAGCCTGACACCTGATGTTTTTCTATCAGATCAAAGACGCGTTCTGTATTGTAGGAGTCGACCACCAGCGTGCCACCGTAAGCCCATGTCGGATATGCCCAAGAATGCGAAGCGACGTGAAAAAGCGGAGTTACTGCCAGATTAGTCAAGCCCTCCTTCGCATAACCCCAAGCGTGCGACGCCTGCAATGCACCTGCGACGAGGGTCCTATGGCTGTGCACGACACCCTTCGGCTGCCCCGTTGTGCCGGAGGTATAAAATATGACGGCCGGACTATCAGGATTAACGATAGGGAGAGCTCGAGTTGAAAGGGTCCCGGATGTCAATTCGGAAATGGACAGCAAGGACATTGTTGCCGGAAACGCACTGCGTAGTGTGGTATGTGCAGCGACTTGCAGATCGCCATGAACATATAGCTTTGCACCTGAATCGCTCACGAGGTACGACAACTCAATTGCGGTAAGTTTAGGATTCACGGGGACTGCAACGCATCCTGCCCGCAGGATTGCAAGATAGGCGATCACGAATGCATCGCTGTTTTCCAGATTGAGAACGACGCGGTCTCCCGCCTGTATATCGTTTCGCGATAACAGGTTCCAGGCGGCAATATTGACAGCTGCAGCGAACGCTTGGTATGTCCAGATTTTGTCCTGATAGACCAGTGCGGCGCGTTTTGCAAGCTCATCTGTTCGTTGAAGCAGATATTCGGGATAACTACGATGGCAGTGCTTGAGGAGTGCCCGCTGAAACCAATCAGGCGTCCCGAGCAGATCCAATGCAAAATTTGATTTTTCGTGCATGATTTTCTCGCAACAATGGATTTCCGATGAGAACACTCGGATCAGTCTGGACGCCAGTTCATCGCACGTTTGCGCACTGCCTCTTTGTCAAAATCATTTATTTCTTGGATCAAACTCGAATCCCACACTGATGTCAGCGCGTTTCCTTTGGTGAGTTGTCCTCCGGCCTGATTCAGCGCTATGTAGCCTTCAACTTGGCGCAATGTCGAGTTGCCGATGAGACTGTCGACTTCGAAAACATTCTCGAGCCTGGCATTAAGCGAGGCCAACGCTGTTTTCATTGCGTTTTGTTCACTCATACCCCGGACTCGGGTTTCGGGGTAAAGCTTCCAATGAATACGTACCGCAGCCTCGGGATTCGCTTTTGTGAAGACGGTAGCCTTGGCAATGGCGCGCCCATAGCGCACTAACACGTCTCGATGTTCTTTCATAAAGGAAGTTTTAGTGATGATAACGCCGCTGAAACCGACGTCTTCTGTACTAGTGGCTTTGCTGCTCAAGCGGCGCAGCGGTACACCGGCCATTTCGATTTGGCCATACAAGCCGTCAAATAGAACTAATGCATCGACTCGCTTGCTTTGTAGTGCATGGGCGGCTTCGACCCCTTCACCGACGGCAACGAACCGTATAGAAGTAGGGTCGCCGCCAGCAATTTTCACCAATGCTTTGGTCGTTTGTACTTGAGAGTTACCTAGCGCTTGTACGCCTATCGTCTTTCCGTTCAATTGAGCAAGATCTTTGATTGGACTGTTCTGCAAGGTAACCGGCATGCTTTGGAAGCCATTAATGAATGTGTAAAATCCCACAATACCAGCATCCGGCATTTTTTCTAACAACGCCAACGGGGCTGAGCTTGCCGGAACGGCAATATCCACCTGGTCAGCGCCTAGCGCCTGAGTGGCTACTGTCGCTCCACCCATACCTATCATTTTTACCTCCAAGCCTTCTTCTGCGAAAAAAATTGCCAAGGGTACTGAGGTATTGTAGGCGGCGTAGGGAGGAGTCGAAACCGTTGCATTCCCGACGGTTAGCGTGGCTTTTTTTGTAGGCTCTATTGCGGTGGCGCTGAACGAGCCGAAAGCAAAACCAATTGCCACAAGGGGAAAAATTGATTTAGCGAGCCCCTGTTGTACCCAACGTGTAATCATGTTCATTGCTGTCTCCTATTCTGTTGGTTTTATACTGTTATCTTCGAAATCAGTCCCGCGTCTCCCCACCGTCAGCCACCAACAAGGCGCCTGTCATGAAACCACACGCGGGAGACGCGGCGAATACGACTAATCGGGCTATTTCCTCTATATCGGCCCATCGATTTCCAGCCAACGAAATGCGCTTTCCCCATTCCTTCTGAAGTTGCTGCGGACTCATGGCTTTTTGGCCCGAGCGCACAGCAATATCATTGCACCATCGCTCAAAGCGCTCCGGTGCATTTACCCGACCGGGCGCGACACTATTGACCCGAATGTTACGTGGTCCGAACTCCATGGCCAATGCTTTCGTGAATCGGTTTTCCGCCGCTTTTGCTGGACCACTACAGGTTGAATAAAACGGGGCATCCAGCACCGAAGATCCAGAGGTACCTGTGATATTGACAATCGTTCCTCCTCCGCTGTCCAACATTAGCGGTAACAGGCGCTGAGTAACCCTGAACATCGCCAGAAAGTTCATTTGCATAGCCTGTGTCAACTCTTCATCCGTCACTTCCAGAAATGGTTTATAGATGCCAGTTCCAGCGTTGTTGATCAGAATATCCAGACCGTCGAAACGCTGCTTGCATGCCGTGGCCAAAGTGGTGATTTCATCCAGACGCGTCACATCAACGGTGGTGGTTTCGACGCGCCCTCCGGTTTCAGTACGAAGCGCATTGGCTGCGGCGTCCAGGCGATCCTGTCTTCGCCCACATAACATCACCACAGCCCCTTCCAGTAACAGCTGCCGAGCGACCGCCAATCCAATGCCTGCGCTTGATCCCGTCACCAAAGCACGTTTTTCTTTCAATTGCAGATCCATAACTGTGTCCTAAGTAATAGTGTTCTGAGACGTGAGTCAATAGCGGCGGCCAGCTGCGCTTTCACCCATCAGCATCGCAACTCGGCGCTCGCAGATCGACGTCAAAAAATTCAAGACTAAACCCATCACCATCAATATCAGTAAGCAGGCGTAAACACTGGGTACGTCGAACTGCGATTTGGCCTGCAGCATGGAAAAACCGACGCCGGCGTTAGTACCTACGAATTCGGCAACCACGACACCTATAAGTGCGAAAATTACTCCAATGCGCACTCCGGCGAAGATATAGGGGACCGCATGTGGCAATCGCATCAACAAAAACTGCTGCCAACTATTAGCGCCAAGAGATCGCATTAGTTCATCATGGTCCTGGTGGCGAACTTTCAATCCCTGAACCGTGTTCACCATCATGGGAAAGAAGCAAACAATGACTACGATCATGATCTTGGACAATTCGCCGAATCCGAGCCACAGGACCACTAGTGGTGCCACAGCAACCTTTGGCATGCTTTGGAACGCGACGATGTAGGGCGTGAATACTCGTTCGATAAAACGATTGCTGGAAATAACACCTGCTATCACGATTGCAGCGACGAACGCCAGGATAAAACCTACAACCAGGGAACTCATGGACGATACAATGCTGACAATGTACGTGCCATCCCGTAAACCCTCTGTCAGTACGGAAAATACTGCACTAGGCTTGGGTAAGACCATGGGAGAAATCCATTTTTCTCCCGCCGCGACCTCTGCCAACACCAGCAATGCAATGGCTATGAACAGTGAGACCCCGTATTCCAGTGGACGACCAGAAAAAACGGCACAGCGCGCCACCGTATGCGATTTTTCCGGCTTCTGGACTTGCGAGCTGCCTGATGCTGTGGATTCCTCGAATGAAACTTGCATGACAACTTTCCTTTTCAAGAATTTGGGGTGGGTCGATTTACAATAGTTACAGGCCGGTGTAGAAGATCACGGACTTCCTGAACGATGCGATAGAACTCAGGATCACGCTTAACCGCCAGAGATCTCGGGCGCTCCAGTTGCACTTGTATTTCCTTTACCAACCGACCTGGTCCGGAAGACATGACCAGTATCCGATCCGAGAGCAATACAGCTTCTTCTATGTCGTGAGTAACGAACAGAACTGACTTCGCATAGTTTAGGTGTATGCGCTGGAGCTCCAGGTTCAGCTCTTCACGAGTCATTGCATCCAGGGCACCGAAGGGTTCGTCCATAAATAGTAAAGCCGGATCGTGCAGCAGCGCACGTGCAATCGAGACACGCTGTTGCATACCGCCAGATAGCTCGTGCGGACGCTTATGTAGTGCATGGGAAAGGCCTACCATCTCTAGTAATTCTAGCGCTCGGCGTTTTGAAGAGCTCTTGGGTAATCCCAGCACAGTTGCTGGCAACATTACGTTATCAAACGCGGTGCGCCACGGTAAAAGTGCTGCGCTCTGAAACACGAATCCATAGCTGCCCGGTTTCACCGGCTGGCCATCGGCGAGAGTAATGTTGCCTGAAGACGGTTCCAACAGGCCGGCTGCCATTTTCAACAAGGTTGTCTTGCCGCACCCACTGGGCCCGAGCAGGCTTGCGAATTCTCCGTTGTGCAATTTCGCAGTAACGGGAAGTAGTGCGTCGACACATTGGTTTTCTACATTGACGTAGCGCTTACTTGCTCCATTAAATTCAAGCAGTACCGCTGCCTTTGTTTGCATCATGGTCTTTGTCTGCATTGCAGTCACACTCATCATTGTCTCCTGATTCGGCAACGTCAGGCTAGAGCTAAAGCCTGACCGGTAATCCGGCACCTATGTGTGGTGTTCCCGGCTGTGCTATTGTTCTACCCGCTCCAATGCCATGGCGACGCCTTGCCCAACTCCAACGCACATGGTGACCAACGCGTACCGTTCACCACGCCGATGCAGCTCACGGGCAGCTGCTAGCACCAAGCGCACACCGGACATGCCCAACGGGTGCCCCAATGCAATCGCCCCGCCATTGGGATTTAGATGTTCGGCATCGTCCGGTAAACCCCAGGCGCGTGCACACGCCAGTACTTGGGACGCAAACGCTTCGTTCAGCTCGATAACCCCGAACGATCTGGGAGTCATACCCAGTCGGTCGCACAATGTTTGAACGGCGCGCACGGGGCCTATACCCATAGTGCGAGGTGCCGTTCCAGCGGATGCCATACCCAAGATTCTCGCTAGCGGGCGCAACTGTGCACGATCGGCCGATACGTTGTTGGCCAGTACTACGGCGGCCGCGCCGTCATTCACGCCCGACGAGTTTCCGGCTGTCACGCTGCCACCCGGAATGACGGGTTTCAGCGTAGCCAGCGCAGCCGCTGTCGTCTCCGGACGGGGATGCTCGTCCCGTATGACTGGGACAGACTCACCTCGTGATAGGGCAATGTCGACGGCTACGATGTCAGGGCGCAAGCGCTCTTGAGCATCGGCAGTGCGCTGTTGACTGCGTAAACTGTAGTTATCTTGATCAGCACGGCTGACGCCATGATCATCCGCAACATTCTGAGCCGTCTGCGGCATGGAGTCGGAACCATAAAGTTGTTCCATCCTAGGATTAACAAATCGCCAGCCTATGGTTGTGTCGTGAATCTCGGTGTGGCGTGCAAAGGCCCTGGCAGACTTGGGGATCACGAAAGGAGCCCTGCTCATGGACTCTACTCCCCCTGCCAGACTGAGTGAGATGTCCCCGCAAGCGATCGCACGCGCAGACGCTCCCACTGCATCCAGACCAGAAGCACACAGGCGGTTAACGGTAACCCCGGGCACATGCTCACTCAGGCCTGCAAGTAAGAGCGCCATGCGTGCCACGTTACGGTTGTCTTCTCCTGCCTGATTTGCACATCCTAAGTAAACCTCATCTACCAGATCACCTAAACGCGTATGGCGCTGAAGCAGTTCCCGAAGTGGAATGGCAGCCAGATCATCAGTGCGAACTGTTGATAGTCCTCCACCGTACCGTCCGATAGGTGTGCGCACTCCATCGCATATATACACAGATTGCATGGCCTTCGATGCCCTTACAGTAATTCTTCTATGTTGTAGGCAGATGCGACCTTTCGCACCAACTCTTCACTAGGCGCCTGATACAGGCAGGCCCGGCTGACACTCACACCAGTTAATTGATGCATACGCACGCGCATTTCTGCTGCTTTGGCCAGTAATGTATAGGTGTCCAGGATTGGAATGCCGTCCACCTCAAAGATGCCGCGTTGAGCCATTAGAGCTCCTGGAGGGCCGGCTGCGAATACGACTTCGGCACCTTTTTCGGCCGCGCGGCGAGTCGCGGCAATCATGTCCTCCTCGACCTTGGCTGCTATGTGTTCATGAACAAATGCATCCTCCTGAGCTCGTACATCGTCAAAACCAATCGGCTCTATCGTGGCTAGACGATCACGCAGCCCGTAGGACAAAATGATTTCACGGTAACGAGGGACCATTTTCCGGTTCGGAGTAATGACACCAAAACGTTCGCCCATGGTACATGCTGTAAAGCAGCTATTTTCCATGAACGATAACACCGGTATATCCAGCATTTCCCTCATGTCTACGACGGCGGGATCCAGAGAATTGGCAATTGCGAAGGCGTCGTATCCACCGTGCTTGCGAATCTGTAAGCCGTTCTTTATAACTTCTTTCAGGTCGTACTGAAAAAACAGGCGATATTGATCGCCCAGAACCCCTTCCGACGTACCTCGCACCTCGATTTGGGTACCCGGATCTACAGCGCGGTCTACCAAAGCCTGAACGGCGCTGATGAAAGACCCCATTTTCTTTTCCGAGGACAACAATTGGAACCATATTTTCATGTCGTTTCCTTTATCGTGGCGATTTGACTGATGGATAGATGTAGTTCCCATAGGCTTTTCTCAGTTCGTCGATCTGAGCCTGGGGAGGAGGCGCATAAATGCGCTTTTTGCTAGTAAAACCACCTGTAAGTTCGCGAATTTTGACCGCCATTTCGCCCATCTTGAGCAAGTTGGTAATACCGTCCAGCACTGGAATACCTACCTTCGTTTGATGTACACCCCAATGCGATAGCAGTGCGGAAACAACTCCGCCAGCAGCAATGATGACCTCGGAACCTGCAGCTTCGCTTGCAACAGCCGCCGCTTCGAAATCAGCCATGATTCTCGCCTTAGCTTGCGGATCCTCGAAACCGTTTTCCAGGTCCAACAAACGTGTAACATTCATCTTGTGTGCACCAGCAAAACGGCTCTGTAGTCCATAGCTGTTAACGTTTTCGACGATACGAGGTGTGTATTTATCGTTGATCGTAACGAACGAAAACGCTCCTCCCATGATGCAAGACATGTGAACAGCGCTTTCACACAATCCCAAAACAGGAAATTGCGCGATTTCCCGCGCCGCCCGCAATCCTGGTTCGCCGATATTGCCTATCAGAAAAGCATCAAATCCGCGGTCGATCGCCTGGTGCAGGTTATCGAATAATTCGACAGTTTCGCAAAACTCTAGGTAGCGAAATTGGTCGCCTATGCCCCCCACCTTAGTCATTCCATGCATTTCGATTTCGGTCCCAGGCTCTTTCGCGCGGTCAAGAACCTCGCTTAAAACGCGTTCGTATCCCGGCCATTGCGGAAAATTCGTCATGCTTTGGTACCAGATTTTCATGTTTCTTCTCGCGTATTTAGGGTTGTTATGCCGCAGTGGCTTTGCGTTTGTAGATCATCGCTTGACGCCGGCATTCGGCAATGAGCTGGCCGGTTTGTTTGTATCCGCGGTGATAGAACTCCACGATTCCCACATCAGGCCGAGATTGGGATTCGCGCACGCTCACGACTTCGCTGGACGCGTATACCGTGTCGCCTTCGAACAGCGGAGCAGGAAACTTGACGGAAGTCATGCCTAGATTACCAACTGTCGTGCCGACAGTGGTGTCATTGACACTAATTCCTACGACCAAGCCCAAGGTAAAGAAAGAGTTGATCAATGGTTGTTTCCACTCCGTCTCGCGTTCGCAAAAATCAGTGTCGATATGAAGCGGCTGCGGATTCAAGGTCATATTCGAGAACAGGATGTTGTCCATTTGGGTTACGGTTCGGCGCAACCGGTGTTCGATCACAGATCCGACGACAAAGTCTTCCAAAAAGAGCCCGCCACGCGGGGAGGTCAATGTATTCATGCTTGTTGTCCCGTTTCAGTTGAAGCAAGTCCGAATGAACGTTTGGATTCAATCAGAAAATCATCCGGATTGGGCGTATGTGTCAAGTGCCAATAATCCATCAAGCGCCAAGGACTATTGGTTGCGACACGCCCCTGACTGTTCCGATACCAGTTATCCACGTCTTGCCGTGCCCACACCATGTCAGCGTGCATAGAATCGACTTCTTGGTTGTAGGAGTCGTGCGTTTCCAAACGGCATTCCAACGACCCCCATCCGTTCTTCCTCATTAACTGCAGGCACTGCACGGCATAACGCACCTGACACTCGGAGTTGAAGATGGCACTTCCTCCATATCCCAGATTGGTATTAGGCCCATACAGCAGAAAAAGATTTGGGAAGTTGGGCACGGTAATACCCAGGTAGGCTCGTGGATTGTCTCCCTCCCAGGCGTCCCGTAGCCGTATGTCATTACGTCCATGGATATCGACACTCGATAGCATGCGGGTGGCCTGAAATCCCGTTGCCAGCACCAGTACGTCCAGCGCATGTATACGGCCATCTGCCGTCTGAATACTGTTTTCGGCAACGCGGCTGATCGAGCTAGTGACAAGGTCGACGTTTTCACTGCGCAGCATTTTGTACCAATGATTATCCAGTAATACCCGCTTGGCATAGGGGGGGTATTTCGGTGTCGCCTTGTCAATAAGATCGGGGCGACCAGTTAGTTCGCGCTGAATATGGCGCATCATGTTTTTCCGAAAGCTCTCACTCACGGCGTTAATCGAGCCTCCATCGCTTTCCCAGTTGCGATCAACCTGTAGCGAAGGATACACCGCATCTCCATAATTCCAGATGAGCTGGGCACGAACCCATTGTTCATAGTATGGCAGATGCTCAAACAACCAGTGTTCGTCATCACGCAATTCTGCATGGTATTGCGCATTAGGCAGTACCCAATGTGGCTCGCGCTGGAAAACCGTCAATTGCTCCACGGATCCGGCAATGGCCGGACCGACCTGCATGCCACTGGCACCGGTTCCGACCAGCCCAACACGTTTTCCTTTTACGTCTAGGTCTTTGGGCCATGATGCCGTATGGACGATCGGACCTCGGAAGGTGTCCATCCCTGGCAAGGACGGAATCGAGGGAATATTCAACTGACCAACCGCCGCAATCAATGCATCTGCGTACAACGTACGTTCACACTCACCCGACGTTTTGACGACTAGTTCCCATCGTTGACCAACCTCATCATACGAGGCTCGGACAACTTCTGTACTCAGTACGATATTGGAACGCACTTCATACTTGTCTACGCAGTGTTCAAAGTATTCGGCAATTTGTTCACGCTTTGCGAAGTAGTGACGCCACGGATAGCTGGACTCAAAAGAATACGAATAAAAAATGCTAGGTGTGTCTACGCCGCAGCCAGGGTATTTATTTTCATACCAAGTGCCCCCGACTGAATCATTACGTTCAAATACCTGAAAACGAAAGCCCGCGCGTTTCAATTCGATTGC
>Ga0160445_100121_pt1 | contig 69284 bp, 57 predicted proteins | sample HID1972M_E1MG_FD_108215 | JGI IMG/M metagenome (GOLD analysis project Ga0160445, IMG submission 108215) | Enriched pill bug-associated microbial communities from UW Madison campus, WI, USA - HID1972M_E1 MG | ecosystem: Host-associated > Arthropoda: Insects > Digestive system > Unclassified ... | reverse complement strand
GCCAGTTCGATTTCCTTGGCGACAGAGACGCCGTCCTTGGTGATGGTCGGCGCGCCGAAGCTCTTTTCGAGCACGACGTTGCGGCCCTTCGGGCCCAGGGTAGCCTTGACGGCATTGGCGAGAACGTTGACGCCGCGAACCATGCGGGCGCGGGCGTCTTCACCGAAACGAATATCTTTGGCAGCCATTGCGATTACCTTTTTATGTAGAGCCGGGCCATGCCCGGCTGCTTGAACGGGAGGAAGTGCGGAAGCGCCGGCACGGGGCCGGCCGCATCACTCAGCCGACGATGGCGAGGATGTCGTCTTCGCGCAGGACCTTGAACTCGACGCCTTCGGACTTGTAGCTGCTGCCGGCGTACTGGCCGTAGATGACCTTGTCACCGACCTTCAGCGACGGCGCGCGCACGCTGCCGTTGTCCAGGGGCTTGCCCGGGCCGACGGCCACGACTTCACCCTTGGTCGACTTTTCCTTGGCGGAATCCGGAATCACGATGCCGCCGGACGAGATTTCGTCGGCTTCGATCGGCTTGACTACGACGCGGTCATGAAGCGGCTTGATGCTCATGTGAGACCCTTTTAAGTTGTTGATTGGTCTAGGAAAGTCTGGCGATGTTAGCACTCGCACAGGGCGACTGCCAGCCACGCTCACGAAAAAACCCGACGGTGCGGGACAGAGCAGAGATGGTGCTGGCCCCACCCCTTTCAAGGGCAGGCGGCCGGTTTTTTTTGCCGATCCGGGCCCGCGCGTGAATGTTTGACGCAGTTCTCAATGCGAAAGGTCGAATCCGACAGACCAATCGATGTGTCATCTGGATTGCGTAGATTCGAGCGGCACTGACCAATCACAAGGAGCCGTAGATGAGGTTGCTGACGCCGCTGTCCCTGGCCTGCCTGCTGGTGCTGGCCACCAGCCCGGCCCGGGCCGATGTATTCATCAATGAACTGCATTACGACGACAGCACCCCGGCCGGAGACGTCGGCGAGGCGATCGAAGTGGTCGCCACCGCCGGTGAAGACCTGTCCGGCTACCGGCTCTATCTCTACAACGGCAGCAACCCTTCAGCCGCCGCGGTCTACGCCAGCAACGCGGTCCCGGCCGGCACCGCCAGCTGCGGCAGCGCCCGGCTGGCCACGGTCAGCTACCCGACCAACGGGATCCAGAACGGTCCCAACGACGGCATCGCCTTGGTCGATCCCAGTGGCAAGGTGGTCCAGTTCCTCAGCTACGAGGGCACCATCACCGCCGCCGGGGGTCCTGCGGCGGGCCTGACCAGCCAGAACCTCCCGGTCAGCGAGACCAACAGCACCACCCCGGGCACCTCCCTGCAGCTGACCGGCACCGGCAGCCAGTACGCGCATTTCACCTGGGCCGAATCGGCCCCACAGAGCTTCGGCGCCTGCAACCACGGCCAGACCTTCAGCGGCGGCGGCCCGACCGGCCCGAATACCTCGCCCTCGGTCACCGCCACCACCCCCGAGCAGGGCGCCAGCACCTTCCCGGCCGCCGCCGACCTGAGCGTCACCTTCAGTGAGCCGGTCACCCTCGCCAGCGGCGCCTTCGCGCTGAGCTGCGGCCAGTCCGGCACGGTCATCCTGAGCCACCCGACCACCGGTACCCGCTTCACCCTGGCCACCAACACCGCGCTGGTGGCCGGTGAAGCCTGCCGCTTCGATATCCGCGCCACCCGCGTGAAGGATGCCCAAGGCGCCCGCCCGGCCGCCGATACCCGCATCGCCTTTACCGTGGCCACCGCCACCACGCCCGATCCGGGCAACCCCGGCACGCCCGGGGAGTACTACGCCCGGGTCAACACCTCCACCCCCAGCCAGTTGCGCTGCTCGCTGCACGAGACCATCAAGGGCCACACCGCTTACCCGTACAGCGGCTCGGGCACCAGCACCTGGACCATCCTGGAAATCGCCGACGAAGATCCCAACAACAGCGGCAAGATCCTCGATGCCTACCGCAACCGCAGCTACACCAAGGTCAGCGGGCGCGCAGGCACCGGGAGCGGGCTGACCTACAACCGCGAGCACACCTGGCCCAACTCGCTGGGCTTTGCCAGCACCACCGGCGACAAGGGCCTGCCGTACGCGCCGTATACCGACACCCACATGCTGTACCTGACCGATGCGCAGTGGAATGCGGACCGCGGCAACAAGCCGTTTGCCAAATGCGACAGCAACTGCGGTGAACGCGCGACCGAGGCCAACAATGGTTTCGGCGGCGGCAGCGGCGGCTACCCGGGCACCTCCAACTGGGTGCGCACGCCGGATGGCAATGGCGGCTCGTTCGAAGTGTGGGGCCACCGCAAGGGCGATATGGCGCGTGCGGTGATGTACATGGCGATCCGTTATGAAGGCGGTAAAGATGCCAAAACCGGGCAGTCCGAGCCGGACCTGGAGTTGACCGACGACCGCAGCAGGATCGTCAAAACGTCGGCCTCGCCGGCTTACATGGGCCTGCTCTCGACCCTGATCGACTGGCACCTGTCCGACCCGCCGGACGCGGCAGAACGCGCTCGCAACGAGGTGATCTTCAGTTTCCAGGGCAACCGCAATCCGTTCATCGACCACCCGGAGTGGGCCACCCCGACGCTGTTCACCTCGGCCAAGCCGACCACCTGCCAGCTGGCCAACTGAGCCCGGCCGACCGGCGCCCCCTCGCGGCGCCGGTCGGACCATTGACCTCTGGCGGTCCTATACTCGGCGGTCATGTCGATTGCCGATCCCGTCTTCCTGCTGTTCACCACCTGCCCCGACGTGGCCTGCGCCACGCGGCTGGCACACGCGCTGGTGGACGAACGCCTGGCAGCCTGCGTGACGCGCCTGGACGGGGCGCATTCGACCTACCGCTGGCAGGGCGAGGTCACCGAGGACCACGAGGTCCAGTTGCTGATCAAGACCACCGGCAGCCGCCTGGACGCCGCGATCGCGCGCGTGCAGGCCCTGCATCCGTATGAACTCCCCGAGTGCATCGCGGTCGAAACCCGCGCCGGCCTACCGGCGTACCTGGATTGGATTCGGGCGCAGACCCGTGAGGAAAGTGATTGATGACGCTGTTTCGTCGTGTTGCCGCGCTGTGCGCGCTGCTCGTGGTCTCCCTGCCGGTCTGGGCGGTCAGCGAAAAGGACCTGCTCCCGGTCGATGAAGCCTTCGGGCTGACTGCGCAGGCGCGTGACCGCGATCGCGTGGAGATCAGCTGGAAGATCGCCCCGGGCTATTACCTGTATCGCCACCGCACCACGGTCAAGGTCGATGCCGGTTTCGACGCCGAGGCATTGCAGCTGCCGGCCGGCAAGAAGCATCACGACGATTTCTTCGGCGAGGTGGAGACCTACCGCGAACGCCTGACCGGCGTGCTGCCGGGCAAGGCTGCCGACGGCACCGACACCGTGACGCTGGAAGTGCGTTACCAGGGCTGCGCCGATGCCGGCGTGTGCTACCCGCCGCAGAAGCGCACGCTGCAGGTGAAGCTGCCGGCCGGTGGCAGCGGCGCTGGCACCGCCCCGACCGCCGCCAGCGCTGCCGCGTCCCCGTTCAACACCCCGTTGGCCGGCAACACCGGCAGTGGCCTGCGCCTGCCCGGCACCAGCAACACCCAGGCGCTGCCGCTGCCGTCCGAGCGCGCCTTCGGCTTCGATGCGATCGTCGGCGATGGCAACACCGTGCTGCTGCGTTTCACCCCGGCACCCGGTTACTACCTGTATCGCGACCGCACTTCGCTGGCACTGGAAGGCGCGCCGGGCATCCGCGCGGACAAGCCGACGTGGCCGGCCGCCAAGTCGCATCGCGATGAGCATTTCGGCGATGTGGCGGTGTATTTCGACCAGATCGACGTGCCGCTGCCACTGCGCCGCAGCACGGCCAACGCCACCGATGCCACGCTGGTGATCACCTTCCAGGGCTGCCAGACCGATGGCATCTGCTACCCGCCGATGACGCGCCGGGTGAAGTTGGCGCTGCCGGCCGGCACGATCAATGCCAAGGCCGATGAGGTCGCGCAGAAGACCGAGGTCATCGCGCCCCTGCCCAATCGCGATAAACGGGCACAGGCCCGCGGTGATGCCGGCACCGGCAGCCAGCCGATGCTGATCCGCCCGAACGAACCCGCGCTGGCCGTGCCGGGCGACACCGCCGCCACCCCGGATGCCAGCGCCGACAACGCGCAGCGCACCCCGCCGCCGGTCGCCCCGGCCGCCGCACCGGGCAACCTGCTGGTGCTGCTGCTGTTCGCCGTGGCCGGTGGCCTGATCCTCAATCTGATGCCCTGCGTGCTGCCGATCCTGTCGCTGAAGGTGCTGGGCGTGGCGCAGAGCGGCGAGAGCCGTCAGCGCGCGCGCAGCCATGCGCTCTGGTACACCGCCGGCGTGCTGGTCGCCTTCGCCGCCATCGGTGCACTGGTGATCGCGCTGCGTGCGGCGGGCCAGGCCGCGGGCTGGGGCTTCCAGCTGCAGCACCCGTGGTTCATCGCCGCGTTGGTGTATCTGATGTTCGCCGTTGGCCTGAGCCTGTCGGGTGTCTTCACCCTGGGCGGCAGCATGGGCGGTGTCGGCCAGTCGCTGGCCTCGCGCAGCGGCCCGGTCGGCGATTTCTTCACCGGCGTGCTCGCCTGCGTAGTGGCCAGCCCGTGCGTGGCCCCGTTCATGGGCCCGGCCCTGGCCTACGCCTTCGCTGCCCCCGGCCTGCAGGCGATGCTGGTATTCCTGGCGCTCGGCCTGGGCCTGGCCCTGCCGTTCCTGCTGATCGGTTTCGTGCCCTCGCTGGCCCGCCGCCTGCCGCGCCCCGGCGCGTGGATGGAAACGCTCAAGCTGGTGCTGGCCTTCCCGATGTACGGCACCGCGATCTGGCTGCTGTGGGTACTGGGCAAGCAGCGCGGCGTGGACGCGATGGCGCTGGTGCTGGGTGGCCTGGTGATCCTGTCGCTGGCGCTGTGGTGGTTCGAGCGCAGCCGCTGGCGCAGTCAGCGTGTGGGCGGCCTGTTGGCCCTGCTGTTGGTCCTTGGCGCGCTGTACCCGATCTGGGGCGTGACCCGCATGGCGCCGCCGGCCAAGGCCGCGCAGGCGGCCAGCGACAACGTGGTGGAGTACTCGCCGCAGATGCTGGACCGGCTGCGCCAGGACAACCGCGTCGTGTTCGTCAACATGACGGCCGACTGGTGCGTGACCTGCAAGGCCAACGAGCGCGCCGTGCTGGGCACCAACGCGTTCCAGGACACCCTGCGCCGGACCAACGCGGTGTACATGCGCGGCGACTACACCAATGTCGACCCGCAGATCACCGCGTTCCTGGATGAGCACAAGGCCGTCGGTGTGCCGCTGTATGTGGTCTATGGCCCGGGCGCACCGCCGACCGTGCTGCCGACGGTACTGACCCAGGCGCTGGTGGAAGAAGCGCTGCTGCGGACCGCGCGATGAGCCTGCGGCCACCACGCCGGACGGTCGTGGTGGTCGTGATCGCGGCCGTGCTCGGGATCGGCGCCGGCGTCTGGTTCGCCGGGCATGACGAGCGCCCGGCCAAGGCCCCGCCACCGCCCCGGCCGGTGGTGGTCGCCGCCCAACCGGGTGATCCGATGCCGGCGATCACCCTGCCGGACCTCCAAGGGCAACCGCAGGACCTGGCCAGCTTCCACGGGCGTCCGCTGCTGATCAACGTCTGGGCCAGCTGGTGCGGCCCGTGCGTGGAGGAAATGCCCGCGCTGACCGCCTTTGCCGATGCCCAGGGCGCGACCGGCGTGCAGGTGCTCGGGCTGGCGCTGGATACGCCCGAGGGCGTGCGCGATTTCCTGACCCGCATCCCGGTCGCCTACCCGATCGTGCTCGATACCCCCGGCCCAGCCGACGCCAGCGTGCGGCTGGGCAATGCACAGGGCCTGCTGCCGTATTCAGTGCTGGTGGATGCGCAGGGGCGCATCGTGAAACAGAAGCTGGGGCCGTTTGCGGCCGGTGAGATCGAGGCCTGGGCACGGCACTGACGCCCGGGGGATCGGTAACGGTTTGATCGGGATGCCGCGCTGGCCCGCGTTGGGCTATTGACCGCCCCTGCCCTGCACCCAACAATGACGAGATCCATTCTCATCTACAGCCGGGCCTGCTTCGCCTTGCCGCCGGAACCGCCCGCATGTTGAAGACCGTTGTTTTCCAGCTGCACTGGCTGTTGGGCATCACTGCCGGCACCGTGCTGGCGGTGATGGGCCTGAGCGGGGCCACGCTGGCCTTTGAAGACGAGATCATGCGCGCGGCCAATCCTGCGCTTGCGCAGGTCGTGCAACGCCATGCGGCCGGCGAGCAGCCGCTGGCGCTCACCGCGCTGTTGCCGCGGTTGCAGCAGGACATGCCACACCCGTTGCAGCGGCTGCGCGTGGATGCCACCGGGCAGCGCCTGTCGGTGGCGCGTTTCGACGGCGGCCAGGCGAACTGGCGCTACTTCGATCCGTACACGGGTACCGTGCTGACCGAGCTGAAGGGGCTGGATTTCTTCGCCTTCGTCGAAGACCTGCACCGCCACCTGGTCAGTGGCGAACGCGGCAGCCTGATCACCGGCAGCTGCGCGATCGCGCTGGTGTTCTTCTGTCTGTCCGGTCTGTATCTGCGCTGGCCGCGACGCTGGTGGCACTGGCGCACCTGGCTGGCGGTGGAGTGGTCGCGCAACGGGCGCAGTTTCCTGTGGAGCCTGCACTCGGTGGTCGGCACCTGGGTCCTGCTGGTCTACCTGATGATCGCGCTGACCGGGCTGTGGTGGTCGTTCGACTGGTACCGCAAGGGCGCCACCACGCTGCTCGGCGGGGCAGACGCAGAGCAAAGCGAGCGGCGCGCCAGCCGCGGCCCGCTGGATCTGGGCAAGGTGCAGGCGACGCTGTACGGCCTGGAGGGTGTGCGCCGCGGCTACATCGATCTGCGCTTCCCGGCCACACCGGGCCGCCCGCTGACCAGCCGCGTGCAGGGCGGCGATGCCGCCCATGACCGCGCGCAGGATATCGTCCAGCTGGATCCGGCCACCGGTGCCCTGCTCGCCTACGCGCCGTACCGCGCCAGGCATGCCGGCGGCAAGATCATCGTCAGTGTGTTCGCATTGCACTCGGGCAGCTTCTTCGGGCTGCCGGGGCGGGTCATCGTGATGCTGTCCAGCCTGGGCATGCTGGTGTTCTTCATCACCGGCTGGATGCTGTATCTGGACCGCCGCCGCAAGAAGCGCGAGGTGCGTGCCTCACGGCTGCCTCTCGCGGCGGCCGTCGGCACCGGGCAGCCGTGGCTGGTGGCGTTTGCCAGCCAGAGTGGTTTTGCCGAACAGCTGGCCTGGCGCACGGCGGCGCAGTTGCAGGCGGCTGGCCTGCCGGTGCACGTCCGGCCGCTCGCGCAAGTGGATGCGGCGTTGCTCGCGGACACGGACAAGGCCTTGTTCGTCATCAGTACGTTCGGCGATGGCGAAGCGCCGGATGCGGCGCGTGCGTTCGAGCGACGGGTAGTGGCGCAGTCCACCGCGCTGCAGGGCCTGGCGTACGCCGTGCTCGGGCTCGGCGACCGCGAATACCCACGCTTCTGCGGTTTCTCGCGACAGGTGGACAGCTGGCTGGTGGCGCAGGGTGCGCAACGACTGTTCGCCAGCATCGAGGTGGACCGCACCGATGCCGTGCCGCTGGCGAACTGGCAGCAGCAGCTGGGTGTGCTGACCGGGGTGGAGGATCACACCCCGCTGCCGGCACCGGTTGAACTGCACCCCTGGGCGTTGGATGCGCGCGCGCAGCTCAATCCGGGCAGCGCCGCCGGGGCGATCTGGCAGGTGTCCCTGCGGCCGCCGGCGCACGCGCACTGGCATGCCGGCGACATCCTGGAGATGGCGCCGCGCCACGCGCGTGCGCATGTGCTGTCGGTGCTGGCTCGCAGCGGTCTGGATCCGCAGGCGCCGGTGACGGTCGATGGACGCATCACGGCATTGGTCGAGGCCGCTGCCGCGCGTGTGCTGCCTGAGACAGCGGAGGCAGTGGACGCCGCTGCAGCACCCGATGCTGCCCGCTGGCTGGCACGACTGCCTGCGCTGCCGCATCGCGAATACTCGATCGCCTCGGTGCCCGGCGATGGTGCCGTGCAGTTGGTGATCCGCCTGACCGATCTGCCCGACGGCCGCCACGGACTGGGCTCGGGCTGGTTGTGCGTGCATGCCAGGGAGGCAGACAACATTCATGCCCGCGTGCGTCGCAACACCGGCTTCCATCGCCATCCCGAGCACGCCCCGATGCTGCTGATCGGCAACGGCACCGGCATCGCGGGTCTGCGCAGCCTGCTGCGTGAAGCCGACGCGCAGGGCGATCGCGGGCATTGGCTGGTGTTCGGCGAGCGCACCCGCGCGCACGATTTCCTGTACCGCGAGGAGATCGAGGCGTGGCGGACGCAGGGTCACCTCAGCCGTGTGGACCTGGCGTTCTCGCGCGATCCGGACGGCGGCGGCTATGTGCAGGACCGCCTGCGCGCCGCACCGGAGGCACTGCGGGCGTGGGTGGACCTGGGCGGCAGCCTCTACGTATGCGGCTCGTTGCACGGCATGGCCGAAGGCGTCGATGCCGTGCTGCGCGAGGTGCTCGGCAACGATGCCGTGGATGCCCTGCTCGACGACGGACGCTACCGCCGCGACGTGTACTGAGGTGCACGGCGCCGCTCAGGGAAACCAGCGGCGCAGATAGCGCGCGGTGGCGCCCTGCCTGGCGCGACTGACCTGGGCCGGCGTGCCTTCGGCGACGATCCTGCCGCCCTCCTCGCCCGCGCCCGGCCCCACATCGATCACCCAGTCCGCGTCGGCGACGACACGCAGGTCGTGCTCGACCACCACCACCGTGTTGCCGGCGTCGACCAGGCCGTGCAGCTGCGTCATCAGCTTGTCCACATCGGCCGGATGCAGGCCGGTGGTCGGCTCGTCCAGCACATACAGGCTGTTGCCGTGCTGGCTGCGCTGCAGCTCGGTGGCCAGCTTGATCCGCTGCGCCTCCCCACCGGACAATTCCGTGGCCGGCTGGCCCAGACGCAGATAGCCCAGGCCGATATCCCGCAGCAGTTGCAGCGGCCGCTGCACGGGCGGCTCGTCGGCGAAGAACGCCAACGCCTCCTCCACCGTCATCGCCAGCACCTGCGCGATGTTGCGGCCGTTCCATTGCACCTCCAGGGTCTTGGCGTTGTAGCGCTGACCATGGCAGGTCGGGCACGGCGCATAGACGCTGGGCATGAACAACAACTCGACGTGGACGAAGCCCTCGCCCTCGCAGGTTTCGCAGCGGCCTGCCGCGACGTTGAAGGAGAAGCGGCCGACGGTGTAGCGGCGCGCCTTGGCCGCGCGCGTGCCGGCGAACAGACGGCGCACATGATCGAACAGCCCCGTATACGTGGCCAGGTTGGAGCGCGGCGTGCGCCCGATCGGCTTCTGGTCGACGTTGACCAGGCGCTTGATCGCCTTGGCCCCGTTCAACCGGCCACGGGTCCGTTCGATGCGGCTGGGCTGCGGCAGCTCGCTGTCGAGCTCTTCGATCACCGGCTCCTGCCCCAGGTGCTCGCCGACCAGCTCGACCAGCGCCTGGCTGACCAGACTCGACTTGCCCGAGCCGGAGACACCAGTCACCGCCGTGAACGCCCCAAGCGGAAAACGTGTATCCACGCCATGCAGGTTGTTGCGGTGAACGCCCTGCAGGCCCAGCCAGCCGGACGGCGCGCGCGGCGTGCGGCGCGGGCCGGCACCGTTCTGGAACAGATACGGCGCGGTGACCGAGGCCTCCACCGCGCGCAGCCCCTCCGGCGGACCGCTGTAAAGCACCTGGCCGCCGTGCTGGCCCGCACCGGGGCCGACATCCACCAGCCAGTCCGCACGGCGCAGCATCTCCAGATCATGCTCCACCACGAACAGCGTGTTGCCGCCGGCCTTGAGCTGGGCCAGTGCGTCGTACAGGGCCTCGCCATCGGCCGGATGCAGGCCGGCGGTGGGCTCATCGAGCACGTACACGACGCCGAACAGGCTGGAGCGGATCTGCGTGGCCAGACGCAGCCGCTGCAGTTCGCCCGGCGACAAGGTAGGGGTCGCGCGGTCCATCGACAGATAGCCCAGCCCCAGCGACTGCAACGTACCGATCCGCTCGACCAGATCGTGCGCGATGCGCTGGGCCGCGATGCGCTTTTCCTCGGACAGATCCGGCGTCCTGCGTACGTCGCTGCCGCCGGCGTGCGCGTTGCCACCGGCGGCCACGCGCTTGGCCGTGGCCTGGCGGCCGGCGCGGCGGCTGCGGGCGGCAGTGGCCGCCGGCGCCTCGAAGTGGCCCTCCGCTGCCGGTCGCAGCGCCTGGGCCATGGCACTGAGCGGCAGCTGTGAGAGTGTGCCGATATCCATGCCCGCGAACGTGACCGACAGCGCTTCGCGCTTCAACCGGCGGCCATCGCAGACCGGACACTCGGCGCCGATCATGTAGCGCGCCACCCGCTTCTTCATCATCGCGCTCTGCGTGGTGGCAAAGGTATGCAGCACATAGCGGCGGGCACCGCTGAAGGTGCCCATGTAGCTCGGCTCCTCCTTGCGCCGCAGCGCGGCACGGGTTTCGGCCGGGGTGAAGCCGGCGTAGACCGGTACCACCGGTTGTTCGTCGGTGAACAGGATCCACTCGCGCTGCTTCTTGGGCAGATCCCGCCAGGGGATATCCACGTCGTAGCCCAGCGTGACCAGGATGTCGCGCTGGTTCTGCCCGTGCCACGCCGGCGGCCATGCGGCGATGGCGCGCTCGCGGATGCTCAGCGACGGATCGGGCACCATCGATTGTTCAGTCACCTCATACACGTAGCCCAGGCCGTGGCAGTTCGGGCAGGCGCCCTGCGGCGTGTTCGGCGAGAAGTCTTCGGCGTACAGCATGGGTTGCTTGGCCGGATAGGTACCGGCGCGCGAGTACAGCATCCGAAGCAGACTCGACAGCGTGGTCACGCTGCCGACGCTGGAGCGCACGCTGGCGGTGCCGCGCTGCTGCTGCAGCGCCACCGCCGGTGGCAGCCCTTCGATCGCATCCACATCCGGCACGCCGACCTGGTCGATCAGCCGCCGCGCATAGGGCGACAACGACTCCAGGTAGCGCCGCTGTGCTTCGGCATACAGCGTACCGAACGCCAGCGAGGATTTGCCCGAGCCGGAGATGCCGGAGAACACCACCAGCGCATCGCGTGGGATATCGACATCCACGTTCTTGAGGTTGTGTTCGCGTGCGCCCCGGACGCGCACGAAGGTATCCGGGGCAGTAAAGGGCGACGGCCGGCGCGTGGAGGTCTTCATGGATGAACAATAGCGAACCACAGCGCCGGCTCACTGCCGGTGAAGACCCGTGAGTGCGGTGTTGACGCCGGCCTCAGGCCGTCGCCCGCACGCGCGCGCACGGCGGTGCAGTCATGACGAAGGCATCCACCGCCTCGCCCAGCAGGGAGGCCTGGCGATCCAGCGCGCGCGCCGAGGCCGAGGCCTCCTCCACCAGCGCCGCATTCTGCTGGGTGCTGCCATCCATCTGCAGCAACGTCTGGCTCACCTGCTCGATGCCCGCGGTCTGCTGCTGCGACGCGGCCGAAATGCTGGCCATGATCGATGTCACCCGCTGCACGCTGCCGACGATCTCGCCCATGGTCGCGCCTGCGCTGTCGACCTGCCGGGTACCCGCATCAACGCGCTCGACCGAGGCTTCGATCAGCTGCTTGATCTGGCGCGCGGCGTCGGCACTGCGTTGTGCCAGCAAACGCACTTCGCTGGCTACCACCGCGAAGCTGCGCCCCTGCTCGCCTGCCCGCGCCGCTTCCACGGCGGCGTTCAGGGCCAGGATGTTGGTCTGGAACGCGATTCCGTCGATCACCCCGGTGATCTCCCCGATCCGCCGCGAGGACAGGGCGATATCGGCCATGGTGGTCACCACCTGCGCCACCGATTCGCCGCCGCGGGCCGCAACCTCGGCCGCACGTATCGCCAGCTGGTTGGCCTGCTGCGCCGAATCCGCGTTCTGCCGCACCGTGGCCGCGAGCTCCTCCATCGAGGAAGCGGTTTCTTCCAGATGCGCCGCCTGGCGCTCGGTGCGATCGGAGAGGTCGTGGTTGCCGGCGACGATCTCGCCGGCGGCATGGTTGATCGCCACCGAGGCCTGCTGGATGCGCGCGACGATGTCGGTCAGCTGCATCACCGTGGCATTGGCATCGTCACGCAGGCGCGCGAACACACCGTGGAAATCGCCCTGCATGCGTACGCGCAGATCGCCCTGCGACAACGCCGAGAGCAGCCCCTGCAATCCGGACAGGTTGCTCTGGAAGGTATCGAGCAGGTGGTTGATGCTCAGCGCCAGCGTCTTTACGAAGCCCTGCTTGTCCTCGACCGCGATCCGCCCATGCAGTTCGCCCCGCGCGGCCGCATCGACCAGCGCGGCCACCTCGTTCTCCACGGTGGTTTCCAGCGCGCGGCTGCGCCACTCCACCGCCGCCCCCAGCAGCTGGTCGTGCTCCACGATCGGGGTGATCACCAGCTGGTAGCGGACGCCTGCGTGCTCGATCTCCCGGCTGGCACGCTGGCCGCGCTGCAGCCTCGGCAACAGGCTGGCGAAGGCCGGATGCAGGGCGGCCGCCGGTTGGCCGCTCCAGTCCGCATGCGTGAGCTGCAGTTCGGTGAGCAGCGCCTGGTTGAGGAAGCCGATCCGCCCCTCGCCGTCGAGCACCATCACGCCGGTCTGCGCACTGTCCAGCGCCTGGCGGGCGCGGGTGTTGTCGCGCGCGACGGCGCGCTCGGCCTCGATCCGCTCGCGCAACCGTTGCTGCATGTGGCGCAGGCGCGCGGCCAGCTGGCCGATCTCATCGTGCGGATTGTGGATGGTCAGCACGGTGTCGAGCCGGTCATCGGCGATGTCCTCGGCAAAGCGCAGCGTGTCGCGGATCGGTTGACGGACCGCGCGCAGCACCAGCAGCAAGGTGGCGATCAGCACCACCGCCACCAGCAGCAGGGTAAACGCGAATACGACCCCCATGGTGCTGGCCCGCGCGGCCTGTCGCTCGCGTGCCGCGGCCAAGGCCCGCGTCTGCGCCTGTTGCAGCGCCTGCAGCCCGGGCCCGATCTGGGCCGCGGTCTCGGCCAGTGACTGCGCCTCCACATCCAGCCCGATGCGGGCGGCGGTGTAGGCCAGCAGCGCCCCTTGATACGCCTCCATCTGCCTTCGCAGCGCTTCCTGCGTTTCTGCATCCAGGCGCGCCTGCGCCAGGGACAGATCGAACGGCAGCTTCTGTTCGCTGGCACGATCGGTGTGCGCCGCATCACCGGTGAGCAGCAGCAGGCTTTCCTCGCGCCGCATCTTCTGCAGCTGGGCGATCACCACCGGGCGCGCGCTGGCCTCGACGCTGGCCTCCAGCGTGGCAGCCGCCGCCTCCAACTGCGCACGCAGGCCAGCATCGCCGCGCCCCATCTCATCCACCCGGGTATTCAATGCGCTGATGCCCTCGGCGAAGTCACCCGCGCGGGCAGCCAGCTCGCGCAGCGCCCCGGCACTTCCGGCATCGTGGGGATCGCGCTGCAGCTGGCCCAGGGTCGCCTGCAGGCGCTGCTGCGCGGCCTGCAACGCCTCGCGATCGCCGTCATCGAAGGTGCTGGCATACCGTGTCTGCAGGCGCCGCGCATCGGCGATCTCGGTCGCCAGCGTGGCCGCCAGTGCGGCCTCCTGCTGGTGCGCGGCGAAGGTTTCGGCTGCACGCTCGGTATCATGGCGCGTCCAGCCGTAGACGACGGCGACCGCAAACAGGCCCAGACCGCAGATCAGCAGGCTGGCCCTGAGTTTCTGTGCCACGCTGAGGCGGCCGAGCGCGGCCAGCCGGGTCGGCTGGGCGAGACGGAAGCGGAACCGATCGCCCAGACGGGCGACGAACAACGACAGGCGACGGGGGACGACCGACATCACGCACTCCAGGCGGAAGGACGCACCGGTATCGGCGGGACCGCGCTGAACTTGAGGGCCGATCTCACTGAGCGCCCCTGGCGTCGCCAGTGGCTCCCGTTGTAAGGGCGCCAGACGACGAAGTGATGACGGTCAGGCGACGAGCGCCGGGCGGCTCGGGGTATCCCTCGCCGGGCGGTGGCATGCGTCGTCTTGAACGGGCGGGTTGCAGCAACACCGGGATCACACCCGCTGAACGTGCGACAGTGAAGGAAGGGACAGCGCCTTCACGGCGATTGCGCTGAACTAGCGCTGGGATCGCGGCCGGGGCCGCTGCAGGATCCGGTGCGCGCCACCGCACCTTGGGCCGATCACGACGCACCAACGCCATACCGCACGGAGAGAGACCGCCATGAATGCCGCCTTCAAGATCTTTCTGCTCGCCGGTGCACTGCTGTACGGCCTGCCGGGGCTGGTGTGGTGGGTGAACCATCGGCGCGCCAAGCGGGCGCGGCTGGCCCAGGGCGTGGTCAGCGTCGAGGCCCGCGCGCCATGAGCGGCGGCACCGGGACGAGCGCGGCAACGCACCTGACCGACGAACAGCGGCAGATCCTGCGCGATATCAACGCCACGCGTCCGGTCAGCGATGAAGCCGCCAACTGGGCGGTCAAGGCCGGCTACGCGGCCCAGGCGGAAGACGGCGACATCGATTTGACCCAGGCTGGCCGCCAGCGGGTGGATTCCAGCACGCTGTAACACGCTGGGGCCATGTGCGTTCTGCCGTGCCCACAGGTCATCGTTCCGAATGACACTTGAAGGACGCCCCGGCCCATGCGAAACCTGGCGCCCGCTCTGGTCCGATTGAAGCAGGCACCCCCGATGACACACTGCCCCACCGCTTTCGCCGCCCTGCTCGTGGCTGCCGGCATGCTCGCGCCCCTGTCAGCGTCCGCTGGCGAGGAGGCCGTGGAGGCAGCCACCCTCACGCGCACCATCACCGCGTTGGATGACCAGGTCTTCGACGCGTACAACCGCTGCGACCTGGAGACCTTTGCCCGCTACTTTTCGCCGACCGTCGAGTTCTATCACGACAGCGGCGGGGCCAGCTTCGATCGCGACACGGTGGTCTCCAACACGCGCAAGTACATTTGCCACAAGGTCCGCCGCGAACGGGTTCCAGGGACGCTCAAGGTCTACCCGATCAAGAACTTCGGCGCGATCGAGGAAGGCGAGCACCGCTTCTGCGAGGTGGCGACCGGTCACTGCGAAGGCAGTGCGAAGTTCGTGATGGTCTGGCAGCACAAGGACGGGCAATGGCAGATGACCCGGGTGCTGAGCTACGGCCATCGCGCGTTGACCGAGGCTGAAAAGGCGGCGCTGCAGACGACGGAAACCAGATAGCGCCGGGGAGGATTCGGGCCACCCTGTCACGGTGCGCGCGAAGGCATGCCGGTGTCCCGCTCCGTCCATTCCATCCGGCGGCCAGCAAGGCACACCACCCCTGCCGCGACCGCGAAGCCACCGGTGAGCCAGAGATTGGCGGTCAGACCGAGCCGATCCAGTGCTTGGCCGCCCACCCACGCCCCGGATGCGATCCCGACATTGAAGGCACCGACATAGAGTGCGGAGGCGATTTCCATCGCCCTGGGCACGGCCTTCATCATCCACGTCATCAAGCCCACCGATACCCCGCCGTAGGCCAGCCCCCACGCCAGCAGCGCGACGGCACCGCCCAGGCGCGACTCCCCGAGGGTCAGGAACAGCGAGGGCGCCAGCACCAGACCCGCCGCGATCAGCGACACCGTCAGCCTGGTACGTCGTGCTGCCGCGATGCCGGCAAGGAAGTTGCCGGCCATGCCCGCGGCGCCGTAGCCGAACAACAACAGCCCCACCCAGCGCGCGTCGAATCCCGAGACCGACATCAGCAGCGGCCGAACGAAAGTAAAGGCGATGAAGTGCCCGGCGACCAGCAGGAAGGTCAGCATCAACCCAAGCTGCAGCCCGCGGTTGCCCAGTTGCTGACCGAACTGGCGCACGCTGGTCGTGCCGGACGGCGGCAGCCCGGGCATCACGGCCAGGTGCAGGGCAAGGACGGCAGCCCCCAGCAGCGCCATGCTGCCGAACGCCCAACGCCATCCCAGCAGCTCCCCGATCAGCGCGCCAAGCGGAACGCCCAGCACGGAAGCAGCCGCCACGCCGCCAAAGATGAGCGATGTGGCCAGGCCGACCGATCGCGTTGCCACCAGCCGCACCGCCAGCCCGCCGGCAATGGCCCAGATGCCGCCCATGCACAGCCCGACCAGCACGCGGGCCGCCAGCATCCAGCCCAGCGTGGGGGCGAAAGCCGTACCCAGGTTGGCGATCACCAGCAGACCCAGCAGCCCGCACAGCAGCGAGCGTCGATCCACGCTGCCGGCGCTGATCACCACCAGCGGTGCGAACAGCGCTGCCAGCAGTGCGGGCAACGAGATCATCAGGCCCGCAGTGCCGGTGGTGGTGTCCAACGCTTCGGCGATCGGGGTCAGCAGGCCGACCGGCAGCATCTCCGTGGTGACGACCGAGAAGGTGGCCAGACTGACCGCGGTGACCGCCCACCACGGGTGGCGCGGTGTGGATTGCGCCTGCATCAGCAGATCCCCAGGTGGCGTGGCTCACGCGGACGCAACACGCCGTGCGCGAACGCCGCCGCCAGCAGCACCGCTCCTCCCGCACACAAGGCAACCAGGTACCCGGCGCGTGGCCCGTGTGCATCCACCCCATAGCCGGCGATCGCCGCGCCCAGCGCCACGCCCACGTTCAGCGCCGCCAGCAGCCAGGTCATGCCCTCGGTGAGCTGGCGCGGCGGGACCTGTTGCTCGATCAACGACATCGCCACGATCATCGTCGGGGCGAAGAACACACCCGCCGCGAAGACCGTCACGGCGAGTGCGGCGATGCTTCCCACCAGCAGCAGCGGCAAGGTGGTCAATGCGGTCGCGATCCCGCCCAGCAGCAACAGGCGGCGCAGTGGCGTCTGCAGCTTGAGCGCACCGAACAGTACCCCGGACAGGCAGGAGCCGGCGGCATACGCACACAGCACGACGCTGGTGGCGGCGGGCTGCCCCACGTGCGCGGCGAAGGCGACGCTGACGATATCGACGGTGCCCACGATCACGCCCATCGCGACCATCAACACGGCCAGCCACCGCACACCCGGCAGACGGATGACGGACGCAGCAGGTGCGGCATGGGGTAGTACGGCCTCGATCGGGGGCTCGGTTCGGCGCTGCGCGATCAACGCAAGCGCGCCGATCGGCAGCAGCACGGTAGCGGCGAGGACACCCGCCTGCGGAAACAGCGAGACCGCCAGGCCGATCGATAACGGCGGCCCGACGATGAAGGTGACCTCATCGAACACGGTTTCCAGCGCGTACGCGGTCTGCAGGCGCGACTGTCCGCGATAGATCGCGGTCCAGCGCGCGCGCACCATGGCCGACATGCTGGGCATCGCCCCGGCCAGCAGTGCCCCGAGGAACAGCACGGCCACCGGCGCTTCCCACCACGAGGCCGCCAGCAGCATCAGCAGGCCGATCACGCTGACGCCGGTGGCCATCGGCACGACACGGCGCTGTCCATGCCGGTCCACCAGACGGGATACCTGCGGCGACAGCAACGCATAGATCAGCACGAACGTCGCGGCTACCGCGCCGGCCAATGCATAGCTGCCGCGCACCTGGGCCAGCAGCGTGATGAGGCCGATGCCGGTCATCGGCAACGGCAGCCGCGCCAGCAGCCCCGCCAGCGCAAACCCGGTGGTACCGGGCGCAGCGAACAACTCTCGATAGGGACGGGTCACAGCGCGTTTCACTGGTTTTCCACCTTTACATACAAAACGTATGTTTAAAATCCTATATACATACGCTCCGGATGTAAACAGCGGTCCGCCCCGCAAGCAAGGAGATATCGATGGCCCGTCGCACCCGCGCCGACATGGAGCAGACCCGCGCCACGCTGCTGGCGACGGCCCGCGTGGTCTTCAGCGAGCGTGGCTACGCCGAGACCTCGATGGACGACCTCACCGCGCAGGCCGGGCTCACCCGTGGCGCGCTGTATCACCACTTCGGTGACAAGCAGGGCCTGCTCGCGGCCGTCGTCGATGAGATCGACGCTGAGATGGACGACCGCCTCAAGGCGATCTCCGACGCCGCCGAGGATCCCTGGACGGGCTTTCGTCTTCGCTGCATGGGGTATCTGGAGATGGCCCTGGAGCCGACCATCCAGCGCATCGTCCTGCGCGATGCGCGGGCGGTGCTCGGCGGCGCCTCGCCGGAATCGCAGCGCCACTGCATCGATTCCATGCAGCGCCTGCTCGCGCACCTGATCGATCAGGGCGTGGTCGCCGAGGCCCATCCGCAGGCCCTGGCCTCCCTGGTGTACGGCAGCCTGGCCGAGGCCGCGTTCTGGATCGCCGATGGCGATGATGGCGATGCGCGGCTGGCACAGAGCGTGGCGGCGCTCGACCTGCTGCTGCGTGGGCTGCGGGTCAGCACCCCGCACTGACCGCTCATCCGGTCAGGCCGCCATTGGATCCGGTCCCTGACCGCAGGTCATATATCGCTCCCTGTGGCCGCGAGGCCGACGCGTTCTTCAAAGGCGCGTCCGGCACCGACGCTTTACTCGGTCGCGCAAGGAAGGCGATCAGCGCGAACAGCGTCCAACCCAGCACGTTCAGGAGCCAGAACCTGAGGGTCACCGCATCGATGCGCTGGAGGGGAGCCGTACGCCACCCGATCCGGCTGGCACGTCCCGCTCAGCGCCGACGTGACGTCGCGCGCGGCTGCAGCGCATCCAGGGCGCCGGCATTGCGGCGCGCCCAGTCGTAGATCAGTTCGATCGGTTCGACCAGTTGCCGCCCCAGTGGGGTCAATGTGTACTCCACCGAGGGCGGCACGGTGGGGTACTCGGTGCGCAGCACGATCCCCGCATGCTCCATGTCACGCAGCGTCTGGATCAGCATCTTCTTGGAGACGGCCGGCAGGCTGCGGTGCAGCGCGTTGCTGCGGGCAATGCCGTCATGGCGCACGGCCAGGGTGTGCAGCACCATCGAGGTCCACTTGGTGCTGAACAGCTCCAGCACCCGCCGGGGGGCGCAATCCTCTCGCCAATGCGCTTCGGGAGTACCCGTTTTCATGTGTGGTTACCGTTTGGTGCCTTCTTTCGAGGCGTACCTCGATATCCTAAGGTGTGCGCCTGTAAAGCAATGAAAGAGGCGACATCGTGAAGCAGAAAGCGTTGGTGGTCGGTGCAACGGGCATCGTGGGCAGTGCACTGATACAACGACTGCTGCAGGAGGGCTGGGACGTCCATGGCCTGGCCCGTCGGCCCGATTCGCTGCCCGCCGGCGCCCACGGCGTCTGCGCCGACCTGCGCGATGCGCAGGCCACCCGCGCCGCGCTGTCCGGACTGGCCCCCACGCACGTGTTCATCACCACCTGGTCCCGGCAGGCCAACGAGGCCGAAAACATCCGGGTCAACAGCGCGATGGTGCGCCATCTGCTGGATGCACTGCAGCCAGCCGGCAGCGTGCAGCATGTGGCACTGGTCACGGGCCTGAAGCATTACCTGGGACCGTTCGAGGCGTACGCGCAGGGCAACCTGCCGCAGACGCCCTTCCGTGAAGAACAACCGCGCCTGCCCGTGGACAACTTCTACTACGCACAGGAAGACGAGCTGTTTGCCGCCGCCGCCCGCGATGGCTTCCACTGGAGCGTGCATCGCCCGCATACCGTGATCGGCGCAGCGGTGGGCAATGCCATGAACATGGGCACCACGCTGGCCGTGCATGCCACCCTGTGCCGCCACACCGGGCGCCCGTTCCAGTTCCCCGGCTCCCTCGCGCAGTGGGACGGGCTGACCGACATGACCGATGCCGGACAGCTGGCACGGCACCTGTTGTGGGCGACGCAGACCCCGGCCGCCGCCAACCAGGCCTTCAACGTGGTCAATGGCGATGTGTTCCGCTGGCGCTGGATGTGGGGCCGGATCGCCGCGTGGTTCGATATCGAGGCCGTGCCGTTCAGTGGTCAGGTCCGTCCGCTCGCCGAGCAGATGGCCGATGATGCCGCGCTGTGGTCGTCGCTGGCCGCCACCCACGGCCTGGCCGAGTCTGACATTCACCAGCTGATCTCGCCCTGGCACACCGATGCCGATCTCGGGCGCCCGCTGGAAGTGGTGACGGACATGTCCAAGAGCCGCCGGATGGGGTTCCTGGATTACCAGCCCAGTGACGATGCGTTCTTCGCGCTGTTCACGCGGCTGCGGGCGGCGCGGTTGATTCCCTGAGGCGCTGCCGCGCAGCGCTGGGAGGGTTCCACAGCGACACCCCGCAGCGATACGCTAGGGCGGCCGCCCCCCGCTGATCGCAGGTACCGCTTGAGCTCTTCACCTACCACGGGTTCCCACGGCGAACGGGATACCGAGCGCGTCAAACTGGCGCTGGCCGCCGGCGCAATCATCGGCACCTGGTTCTGGGATGTCACCCGCGACAGTCTGACCATCGACGATGCCCTCGCCGAGGTGCATGGCCTGGACCCCGCACTCGCGCGCAGTGAACTGCGTCTGGAGCAGGTGGTGTCCGCCGTTCACCCCGAGGACCGCCCGGGTCTGGCGGAGGCGATCGCCGACGCCGTGCGTCGTGGCGGTCGCTATGCCCACCAGTACCGCACCCGCGGCGCGGACGGTGCCTATCGCTGGATCGAGGCCATCGGCCGGGTCGATCTGGATGCCAGCGGAAACGCGGTCGGGTTTCCCGGCGTGCTGATCGACATCGATGACCGCAGGCGGGTGGAGGCCGAGCGTGACCAGGCGCAGACCCTGCTGCGTTCGTTCGTGGAGGCCGCGCCGGGTGTGGTGTACGCCAAGGACCGCCAGGGCCGGATCCTGATCGGCAACCGTGGCACCACCGATCTGATCGGTCTGCCACCCGAGGTGTATGTGGGGCGCACCGATGCCGAACTGCTCAGCGACCCGGCCCAGGCCGCCACGGTGATGGCCACCGACGAGCGGGTCATGGCCAGCGGGCAGACCGAGCAGCTCGAAGAAGACGTGAGCTTTGCCGATGGCCGGCGCGCCTGCTGGCTGTCCACCAAATCGCCGTTGCGTGATGCCGACGGAACCGTGGTGGGCTTGGTCGGCACCTCGCTGGACATCACCGACCGCAAGGCGGCCGAAGCCCGTCATGCTGAAGTGGAGGAGCGCTATCGGCTGGCCGCGCAGGCCACCAACGATGCGATCTGGGACTGGCGCATCTCCGATGGTCACGTGATCTGGAACGAGGCACTGACCACGCTGTTCGGCCATGCGCTGAGCGAAACCAGCGCGCAGTGGTGGCTGGACCATATCCACCCCGACGACCGGGCGCGCGTCGATGCGGATATCCATGCCGTGATCGAGGGCGACGGTACCGCGTGGAACAACGAATACCGGTTCCGCCGCGCCGATGGCAGTTTCGCCTCCGTGCTCGACCGCGGCACCGTCCTGCGTGGTGCGGTGGGCGAGCCGCTGCGGATGATCGGCGCGATGCTGGATCTGACCGTGCGTGAAGCCGCCGAGGCCGCCCTGGCCAAAAGCGAGGAGCGCCTGCGGTTTGCCACCGAGGCAGGCGACATGGGCTTCTGGGATGTCGACCTGGTGGCGGACGCCTTGATCTGGCCGCCCCGGACCAAGGCGATGTTCGGCATCTCCGCCGATGTTCCGGTGTCGCTGCGTGATTTCAACGAAGGCATCCACCCCGACGACCGTGCAGCGACCCTCGCCGCCTTTGCCGCCGCGGCTGATCCGGCCCAGCGCGCGCTCTATGACGTGGAGTACCGCACGGTCGGCAAGGAAGACGGGATCGTGCGCTGGGTCGCGGCCAAGGGCCGGGGTCACTTCGAGGGCGACCGCTGCGTGCGCGTGGTGGGGGTGGTGATCGAGATCACCGCGCGCAAGATCGCCGACGCCCGCTTGAAGGAATTGAACGAGCAGCTGGAAAGCCGCGTGCTCGAAGAGGTCGCCGAGCGCACCCGCGTGGAAGATGCGCTTCGGCAGAGTCAGAAGATGGAGGCCGTCGGCCAGCTCACCGGCGGTATCGCCCACGACTTCAACAACATGCTGGCGACCGTGATCGGCCCGCTGGATCTGCTGGCGATGCGGCTCGGCGACAACGACCCGCGCACCAAGCGCTACATCGACATGGCCATCGATGGCGCCACCCGGGCGGCACAGCTCACCCAGCGGTTGCTGGCGTTCTCGCGCCAGCAGCCATTGCAGCCGGTGCCACTGGATGTGAACCAGCTGGTGGCGGGCATGTCCGACCTGCTGGTGCATTCGCTGGGCAGCAGCATCCGCCTGCAGACCGTACTGGCCGCCGACCTGTGGCGGACGTTCGCCGATGCCAATCAGCTGGAGAACGTGATTCTCAACCTGGCCGTCAATGCGCGCGATGCGCTGCCTGGCGGTGGGCGCCTCACGGTGGAAACCGCCAACGGCGAGATCACCGCGGGCGCTGGCTCCGCCCCGGCGGAGGTTCCCGATGGCGAATACGTTCTGATCACCGTGGCCGACAACGGCAGCGGCATGCCGCCGGAGGTGGTCGCCAAGGCATTCGATCCGTTCTTCACCACGAAAAAGGTGGGACAAGGCACGGGGCTTGGCCTGTCGCAGGTGTATGGCTTCGTCAAACAGTCGGCCGGTCACGTGAAAATCCGCTCTGCCGTCGGGCAGGGAACAACGGTGACCCTGTATCTGCCGCGCCTCATGGCCGACATCGCCGCCACGCCCTCGCCGACAACCAGCGGTACCGCTCCGCTGAGCGGGGGCCGCGAGCGGGTGCTGATCGTGGAGGACGAGCCCGGCGTCCGCCAGTTCTCCATCGATGCGTTGAGCGAGCTGGGCTACCCGGTGCTCGCCGCCGAAGGGGCCGCCACCGCGCTTGCCCTGCTCGACAGCCATCCCGATATCGCCCTGCTGTTCACCGATGTGGTGATGCCCGAGGTCAACGGGCGACAGCTGGCCGATGAGGCCCTGAAGCGGCGCCCGGATCTGAAAGTGCTGTTCACCACCGGCTACAGTCGCAATGCGCTGGAGCACGACGGCGTACTGGACCCCAGCGTCCACCTGATCGGCAAACCGTTCACGCTGGAGGAGTTGGCCCTGCGGGTGCGCGCGGTGCTTGCCGAAGTGCGCTGACGGGAGAACTCCGGGAAGCGAATCCCGGAGTCCTGGAACGTACTGCACGCCGTTGATGCGACACGGATCAGGCAGCCTGCTGGCTCCTGCCTACCTGGGTCCACCATGAAACGTTCACTGCTCTGCGCCCTCTTCTCCGCCGCGCTGCTGTTCTCCCCCACCACCGTTCTGGCACAGACCAGCGACCATGACGCCGTAGACCAGGTCATGCAGAAGATGCTGCGTGGCTTCGAGGCAGGTGACCCGGCGCTGGTATTCGAGGTGCTCAGGAAAGATGGCGTGGTGGTGGGCTACTTCCCCGCCGCTGGCCGCATGGTCACCCAGACCACAGAAGAATGGGCCAAAGGCTTCACTGTCGAGCCGGCCGCGGATGAGGCGCAGCGCAAACGCAGTTACCGGATCCTGGACGTCACCCCACACGCTGCGCAGGTGAAGCTGACGCTGGATTACCCTGGTTGGGATGGCGAAGACTACCTTGCCCTGCTGAAAATCGATGGCAAGTGGATGATCGTGAGCAAATCATGGAGCGGCCAACGCAAGTCGCCGGCGTCATGAGTCTTCATCCTTCACGCTCACGTACAGCGTAGGCACGGCCTTCATGAAATCCCCCAGTCGTCCCATCTGGATCTGCAGATCATCGGGGAGGACGTCGGCCGCAGCGTCGAGCAGTGCCTGGCAGTGCTGCTCGAACGGTGCGACCACGCGACGGCGTGGCTCGAGCATGAAGGAGTAACAGGCCTGGCTCGACCACGGCGGGGGCGCCAGCGCGTAGTGCGAGCTGCCCAAGGCAAACAGCGGCGCGTGGCGCTCGCCTGGCAGCGACAGCGTGATGTCGTTGGCGTTCACCTCGGCCCGGGTGTGGGTGCGCTGGATCGCCCACGCATCGAGTGTGTTGCGGCCCGGCACCGGGCTTACGGTGCCGTCCACGGCGCCGGCCAGCAGGGACAGTGCGGCATCCGTGCTCACGCCGTAGTGGTCCAGCATGTGCGGTTCCAGCGCCATCCACAGCTGTATCGCGCCGGCCACCGGACCATACGCGTGCAGGATGTCTGCAGGTGCCAACGCCGGCAGCAGCGTGGACTGCACCAGCTGCGCGAGTTCCTCCACGCTGCGTGTGGCGCTGGTGACGGTCAGGAACAGATACGGCGCCATCCCCGCCCGCTCGGACGCCAGCATCGGCACGGCCACCGCCCCCTCAACCGCATTGCCACGCGCGCACGAGGGCAACACTGCGGCGCCCGCAAGCGCGGCCAACAGCCGGCGCCGCCGCGCCAGAAAATGAGTGTCATCCATGCGCAGAGAATACACGGGGGTAAAAGCGACCCGCTTGACGGGCCGCGTATTTTCTCAATACTGCGCCAATGCTCAGCCAACACTTTCTCTTCTTCTTCGCGATGCTGGGCGCCTTCAATGGCATCGTCGCGGCGTCGGTATTGTGGTGGCGCGCCAAGGGCGAGCCCACGCAGCGTTGGCTGTCGCTGCTGATCCTGATGGTGGGTGTGCGAACGGGAAAATCCGTGGCCTTCCACTTCTGGCCGGATATTCCGCTGGTCGTTCTCCAGCTCGGGCTGACCGCCTGTTTCCTGATCGGCCCCTGCCTCTACTTTCTGGTGCGCTCCAGCCAACGGGAGACTGCCGGGACGGACACGAACGGCCGGTGGCACCTCGCCGCGCTGCTGGTGCTTGCCGTGGCAGTGAATGTCCTGCTGCCGTACACCCGCAATATCGAGCTGTGGCGGTACGTCATCACGCCGGGCATCAACTATGCCTGGCTGGGCTATCTGCTGCTCACCACCGTGCAGGTGTATCGCCACCGCGCCCGGCTGCTGTCCTCGCCGTCCGCCCCGCTGCTGCTCGGCGCGCTGGCGGGCATCTGGATCATCTGGATCGCGTACTACACGGCCGGTTACACGTCCTATATCGTCGGCGCGCTGTCCTTCACCTTCGTTCTGGCGGTGAGCGTTCTGGTCGGGCTCCGGCTGCGCTCGGGCCGGGCGCCGATCGAGCCCTATCAGGACCGTCGAATTCCCGCGTCCGACGCCGCCGTTCAACTCCGGGCCCTGGCCGAGCTGATGGCGCGCGAGCGGTTGCATCTGGACCCCGCCCTGACCCTGCCCCGCCTCGCCCGCCGGCTTGGCATGCCCCAGACCCGGCTGTCGCAGCTGCTCAACGACAACAACCAGACCTCGTTCAAGCAGTACCTGACCCAGCTGCGGGTGATCGAAGCCAAGGCCATCCTGCAACAGCAGCCTCCCAAGCCGCTGGATATCGTGGCGCAGGAAGCGGGCTTCCAGTCCATGTCGACCTTCTACAGCGCGTTCAAGAAGTGCGAGGGAGTCACCCCGGCGGCCTACCGCACGGCCGCCACACACTCCTAGAATCGATTCCCGCACTCCGGGAAGGCGCTGCAATACATTGATTTGAAAGCGATTGGATAGGGTGCTGGCTCCTTCCTGCGAGTCAGTGCCATGCAGACGTTACGTACCATCGCCACCTTCGTATTGCTCCTGCTCAGCGTCTGGCTGGGCGGTACCTGCACCACCGACGCTGCGCCGCGGAGCACCGTCCCCGCGGCCGTGGGGCAGCCCGCTGGCGGCCAGCAGGACCGCATCCTGTTCATCCTCGCCAGCGCCACGGTGCATGGAACCTCCACGCTCCCGGCCAGCGTCAGCTTTGGCGAGGTCGTGCATGCCTGGGATGTCTTCCATGCCGCCGGCTATGCGGTGGACTTCGTATCGCCCGACGGCGGCGCCGTACCGATTCTGGATGACTACGTCAGCGACGACGTGGCGCACCGTCTGGACGATGCCCGGATCATGCGCGGGCTGCGCGGCAGCGTCACCCCGGCACAGATCGATCCCACGCAGTACCGCGCGGTGTACTACGTGGGCGGCAGCAATGCCATGTACGGGGTCGCCGAGAACGTGGCGCTGCAACGCATTGCCATGCAGGTCTACGAGGGCAACGGCGGGGTGATCTCGGCGGTCTGCCACGGAACGGCCGGCATCGTGAATCTCCAGCTTGCCGGCGGCCAGTACCTGGTCTCGGGCAAGCGCATCAGCGGCTACCCCGAAGAGCACGAACGCCAGGATGCGCCCTACTTCCACCAGTTCCCGTTCCTGATCCGCCAGACCGTCGTGTCCCGCGGCGGTGCCTTCCGGACGGTGGAAAGCGATGACCCGCATGTCGAAGTCGATGGCCGGCTGGTGACCGGGCAGAACTATGCCTCTGCCACGCCGGTGGCGCAGGCCGTGGTCGAGGCGCTTCGCGTCCACACCGTGCAGGCGTCCAACCAGGCAGCCGCTCAACCCTGATCTCCCACACACCACACCCCTGAGGAAACACCATGAAAGTATCGATTCGATCCGTTGGCCTTGCCGCCAGCCTGTTCCTGCTGCTCCCCACCTCGGCCATGGCGCAGAGCACCGATCGTGAGGCGGTGGACAAGGTCATGCAGACCTTCATGCGCGCCTACATCACTGCCGACAACACGTTGGCCAAGGACGTCTTCCGGGCAGACGGCGTGATGATCGGCTACTCCGAAGCCCGTGGCAGCGCGCTGCAGATGCGGACCGGGGAACAGTTCGCAGAAGGCTTCAACGGCACGCCGGCGGCCAACGAGGCCCAGCGCAAGCGCCGCTATGAAATCGTGGACATGGCCACCAATCTGGCGGCCGTCCGCGTGATGCTGGATTACCCCGGCTGGGACGGCGTGGACTACGTGGTCCTGCTCAAGACCGATGGCCAGTGGAAGATCATGAGCAAGTCCTGGACCGGCCAGATCAAGCCCTGAGCCGGGCCTGGCGGACGTGAAACCATCGCGTCCGGGTGCAGCCCGGACGCGATGGCCGCCCCGCACCCTGCGCCGGTGTCAGTCGGCGCTCAGGTTGCTCCTGAAGAACCGCGTCAGTGTCTCGAACGGAATCACGTCGGCGCGATCATAAAGATCCACGTGTCCATCACCGGGAACGATATGCAGCGCTTTGGGCTGCCCGGCCAGCGCGTAGGCCTTCTGGCTGAACTCCAGCGAGTGGGCCTCGCTGCCGGCGATGAACAGCATCGGGCGTGGCGAGATCGTCTCGATGTCATTGAATGGGTAGAAGTTCACGAAGCGGACTTCGCTGGTCAGCATGCGGTTCTGCGTGGTCTCCAGCGTGCGGCCCTTGGGAATGGCGATGCCACGCGGGGTACGGTAGAACGCCCAGAACTCGCGGGTCACGGGATCGGCATCGGCGGGCAGCTGGATGGGAAGATAGTCGAGGAAGATTCCCTTGCCGGTAGTGAACTCGGTGTAGCGCTGCTCGGCCGCCTTGGCCAGCAGCGCCTTGCGCTGTTCCAGCGACACCGACTGGCCCAGACCGTTGCGCGTCACGTCGCCCATGTCATACATGCTGACCGTGGCAATGGCCCGCAGCCGCGGATCCATCTTGGCCGCACTGATGGCGAAACTGCCGCTGCCACAGATGCCGAGCACACCGATACGCGCGCGGTCGATGAAGTCGCGGGTCCCCAGGTAGTCCACTGCGGCACTGAAAGCTTCGCTGTACATCTCGGGCGCGACCAGATTGCGCGGTTCGCCTTCGCTCTCTCCCCAGAAGGGCAGATCGATCGCCAGGGTGACGAAGCCCTGCTCGGCCAGCTTCTGCGCATACAGCATGGAGCTCTGCTCTTTGACCGCCCCCATCGGGTGGCCGACGATCACCGCGGCCGACGCGGTGGCGTTCGATATCGCCTTGGGCCGGACGAGATTCCCCACCACCTCCATGTGGGACTGGTTCTTGAAGGTCACCCGTTCAACGGTGACCGTGTCACTTTTGTAGAAATTGTCTGCACCGGTAGGCATCGTGGCTCCCAGGGCCGTGAAGGAACTGGCGGCCAGCGCCAGCAGCAGGGCAAGTCGTTTCATCAGAGGTACTCAGTGAGAAATGCAGGGCGTTGGTAGGCCGGACCCACGGTAGCCCTCCGCAACCACCGTGATTAGCCGGGGGAATGTGGAAGGCGTGCTGAGCTCTGCTCACAATTCGTGGTGTTACTGTGGGCATCGCGCCCGACTCCTGATGCGGAATCAGCAATGGCTGTCCTGAAAACCAACGATCTGCAGGCGTTTCTGGCCGTCGCCAGGGAGCAGAGCTTCACCAAGGCCGCGGCACGGCTCGGGGTCTCTGCATCGGCGCTGAGCCACACCCTGAAACAGCTCGAGGCGCGCCTGGGGGTCCGGCTGCTGGCACGGACCACGCGCAATGTCGCGCCCACCGAAGCGGGCGAGCGGCTGATGCGCTCGATCGGCCCGCATTTCGACGCCATCGGCGAGAGCGTGGATGCGCTCGGCGATCTCCGTGACCGCCCCGCCGGCACCCTTCGCATCACCTGCAGCGACGATGCCATCGAGATGGTGATCCGGCCCAGGCTGGCGACCTTCCTGGCCGCGTACCCGGACATCACGCTGGAGTTCTACGTGGACTACGGATTCACCAACGTGGTCGAGGAACGCTTCGACGCGGGCATCCGCCTGGGCGAGGCGCTGAGCAACGACATGATCGCCGTCCGCATTGGTCCGGACTGGCGGCTGGTGGTGGTGGGCTCGCCTGCGTACTTCCAGCGCCATCCCAAACCCCGTACGCCGTACGAGATCACGGGGTTGCCCTGCGTCAACATCCGTCACCGGCCCGCAGGCAGCATCTATGCATGGGAGTTCGAAAAGGACGGCAAGGAATTCAGCGTCAAGGGAGAGGGGCAGCTGGTGTTCAACAGCATGTTCCATGTCATCAATGCCGCCGTGGATGGCATTGGACTGGCGTATGTGACCGAGGATCTTGCCGCACCCTACCTCGCCAGCGGCCAGCTGGTGCAGGTGCTGGACGAGTGGTGTCCGCTGTTTTCCGGCTACCACCTCTACTACCCCAACCGCCGGCAGGGATCGCCTGCGTTTGCCGCCCTCATCAATGCGCTGCGCCATCCCGCACTATGACGTGCGGGTGCGCGCGGTAAGTGCCGCCAGCAGCGAACCGGCAAGCAGCACCGCCGCGCTGACGATGAAAGTCGCGCGGTAGCCACTGCCGTCGAAAAGCAACCCGCCCACCGTGGAACCCAGCGCGATGGAGAGCTGCACGACCGCCACCATCAGCCCGCCACCCGCCTCGGCATCATCGGGCATGGACCGGGCCAGCCATGCCCACCAGGCGACCGGTGCAGCCGTCGCCACCAGGCCCCAGGCAGCGAGAAGCACGAAGGCCATGCGGCTGGAGTGACCGAAGACGGTAAGCCCCAGCGCGATGACGGCCATGACCAGCGGGATGATCATCAGCGGCAGGTAGACGCTCTTCCGGATGCATCCCCCGATGAGCACGGTGCCGATGAAGCCGGCCACCCCCAGCGCGAGCAGCAGCATCGACAGCGTGCCCACGCTCACATGCGTCACCGTTTCAAGGAACGGGCGCAGGTAGGTGAACAGCATGAACTGACCGCTGAAGAACACCCCGACGGCGGCCATCCCGCGCAGCACGAGCGGGCGCCGGAGAACAGCGAAGATGCTGCCGGTCGCCTGGCGAGGCGCCGGCTTCAGGGCAGGAAGACTGATCCATTGCCACACCAGTGCGATCACGGCGATCGGCAACAGGCACAGAAAGGCGCCGCGCCAGCCGATGATGCCGCCGAGGTAGCTGCCCAGCGGGGCTGCCACGACCGTCGCCAGCGCATTGCCGCCATTGAAGACGGCGAGCGCCTTGGGCACGCTCGCGGCCGGTACCACCCGTATCGCGATCGCGGCCGACATCGACCAGAAGCCGCCGATGACCACACCGATCAGCGCGCGCCCGATCATGTAGACCGGATAGCTGGGGGCGAGGCTGACGATGACACCGGAGATGCCCATCAGCACGGTGAGCAGCAGAAGCAGTGTCTTGCGGTCGAGATCACCTGCGATGCGGGCGATGAACAGGCTGGTGATGACGGCGAAGGCACCGGAGATGGCAATCCCATAGCCGGCCCACCCTTCGGTAACGCCGAGCGAGGTGGCGATGGGCGTCAACAGACTGACCGGCATGAATTCCGAGGCGACCAGGCAGAACACGCACAGGGTCATGGCGAAGATGCCGGCCCAGTGCGCCGGCGCGGCGGCAGCGTGATGCGCGTCGCTCTGCGCGGGGAGGGAGGTGGCGACAGGGGGCATGGGGAGCACTCTCTGGAACAGGAATGGCGTTGCCGCCCTGCACAGTGCGCAGGGACGAGACAGGGACGTGGCGTTGGGCAGCGCGGACGACGCGCGACAGAGCCCGGACGTGTTTTCAGTGGGCGCCATGGTGGCCCACGCCGCGGGGACTGATAAGCAGCCCCCGGGTTCATGGACTACTGAGGTTTTCTCAGCAGTGCGTCATCACCACCCCATCGAAGCGCTTCGACCAGCAGCGCGAACGCCGGCGAGTTCTGGCGGCGGCTTGGGTAGTAGAGATGGAAACCGGGAAAGGGCGGGCACCAATCCTGCATCGCCCGCATCAGCCGCTTGTCCGCCAATGCATCGGCCACGATCAGGTCCGGCACGCAGGCCAGGCCGCGGCCCTCCAGTGCCGCCTGGACGATCAGGCGCACACTGCTCAACGTCAGCCGCCCCTCCACCTGCACGTTCACGCTGCGGCCGTCCTTTTCGAACTCCCACGCATACAGCCCACCCTGGGTCAGCAGTCGCATGTTGATGCAGTCATGCACGGTCAGGTCCTGGGGCGTACGCGGCACCCCGCACCGCTTGAAGTAATCCGGGGCACCGACAACGGCCATCCTGAGCGGCGGCGTGACCGGGACCGCGATCATGCCCTTGGCCACCTGCTCGCCCAGGCGTATGCCCGCATCGAACCCCTCCGCGACGATGTCGGCCAGATTGGACTGGTCAGTGATCTCCACCCGGATGTCCGCGTAGGTATCCAGCAGAGGCTGCAGCTTGGGCCAGACCACCTGTTCGCTGGCCGGATCGCTGCTGTTGATGCGCAAGGTGCCACTGGGCCGATCGCGCAGTTCACTCAGGTCGTCGATAGCGCTGTCGATGCTGGCGAAGTGCGGCCCGATCTGCGCCAGCAGCCGTTCACCGGCTTCGGTCGGTGTCACGCTGCGCGTGGTGCGGGTCAGCAAGCGGATCCCCAGCCGCTGCTCCAGCACCCGCACGGTATAGCTCAGCGCAGCCTGCGACACCCCCATCCGCGCGGCGGCGCGGGTGAAGCTGCGCTCCTGGGCCACCGCCATGAGGGCGCGCAGGTCGTTGTAGTGTTCGCGCCGCATGGCCGCCCCATTGATAAGCCGCTTTTATAACTCTATTCGTGGCCTGCAGGTTTATCCACATAAAACGGTGCGGCACCATGGGGTGCGCCCCACCTTGGGCCATCCCAGCAGGAGCGCGCGATGATCACCCCGCCTTTCCCCACGCTCGCTGTCGCTGCCCGATCGCATCATCGGATGCACGGCCGACACAGCCACCGCCCCACCGTGCGAGCCGCCGCTGCGGCCCGCCCACACCACGGATATCCACATGAACACCCAGTCGGCTCTTTCCGCACGCCAACAGGCCATCCTGCCAATCGCCGCTTTCACGGCGGCCGGCGATCTTCACCGCCTCGAACCGGCCCTGCGCGCCGCGCTGGATGCCGGGCTGACAATCAATGAGATCAAGGAAATCCTGGGTCAGCTCTACGCCTATGCAGGCTTTCCGCGCGCGTTGAATGCACTGGGCACCTTCATGACGGTGGTGGAGGACCGCAAGGCACAGGGCGTCCACGATGCACAGGGCAAGGCACCGGCCACGCTGCCCGCGCCGGACCAGATGCTGGCCGTAGGCACCGCCAACCAGACCCGGTTGTCGGGTCAACCCGTCGCAGGCCCGTTGTTCGCGTTCTCGCCTCAAATCGACCGCTACCTCAAGGAACATCTGTTCGGCGCGATCTTTGCGCGCGACAACCTCGACTGGGGTGATCGCGAGCTCGCCACCGTGGCCGCGCTGTCGGCCATGACAGGGACCGAGTCGCAGGTGCAGGCGCACATGCGCATCAGCCGGAACGTGGCGCTCAGCGAGGCGCAGCTGCAACATGCCGTGGCGGTGCTGCGCGACGTGGTCAGTGCCGAGGCCGCCGATCGCGCGGACCAGGCGCGGCGCGGCACGCTCGCCCACTGAACCCTGCGCAGGAGGAGACCATGACCGGCTGGATAGCACTGATGCTGACGTCCCTGATACTGGGAAGCACCGACGTCGCCGCACAGCCCATCGTGCGCATGTTCGAGCTGCACACCGACCCGGGCCGACAGGAAGCGTTCGACGCTGCCGGCCGGCGCAACATGGACGCCTCCCTGCAGACCGAGCCCGGTGTTCTGGCGATGCACGCCGTCACCGATCGCCAGCGGCCGGGCGTGGCGTACGTCTTCGAAATCTACGCGGATGCTGACGCCTTGAAGACGCATCTTGCGTCCGCGCACTACGCCGATTTTCTACGCGCCACGCAGCCGCTCATCGCCGACAAGACGTTGACGGAAACAACGCCCGTGTTCCTTGCCGAAAAGTCGGACCCTCTCTCGGTCATGCAGCGCGGCGACACGCCGGAGGTCCGGATCGTCGATGTGACGGTCAAACCCGCGGATATACCGGCATTCACCCGGATCGTCACGGCGGAGATGCGCGAGTCCATGCGGATCGAACCGGGCGTCCTGGCGATGTATGCCGTTACACGGCAGGATCACCCGGAGCAGTGGATCTTCTTTGAGATCTACGCCGATGCCGCTGCCTATGACACGCACCGGCAAACGCCCCACTTCAAGGACTATCTGCAGCGGACCGCGGAGATGCTGGTGGACAAGGGGCACAGCGAGGTAAGCACCATCGCGTTGAAAAGCCGTGGCGGGGTGTCGTTCGATGCGACCCACGTGCCCTGAGAGGAGGACTTGGATGTCCTGCCATGCGATGAACAGGTGCCACAGGCTGCAACCGCCGTGCCGCCGACGCCAAGCGGCCAACATCCATCTGCCACAACGGTCCCGCACAATTTTCAAACAACCGCTTGAAACACGCGTAACTTCGTCGAACTGGACACGATCCACCAGTTCCGCCAGACTCCGCCCTTTCCTGTTGTTCGGCACCCATGGCGAAACTGCTGGTCCTGCATGGCCCCAACCTCAACCTGCTCGGCACGCGCGAGCCGGGGGTCTATGGGCACACCACGCTGGCGCAGATCGACCAGGCCCTGCTGGCCCAGGTGCAGGCCGCCGGCCATGCCCTGGAGAGCCTGCAGTCCAATGCCGAGCACGTGCTGGTCGATCGGGTGCAGGCCGCCCGCGATGACGGCACCGCCTTCATCCTGATCAATCCGGCCGCGTTCACTCACACGTCCGTGGCCCTGCGCGATGCGCTGGCCGCGGTGGACCTGCCCTTCATCGAGATCCACCTGTCCAATCCGCACGCGCGCGAGCCCTTCCGCCAGCACAGCTATTTCAGCGACAAGGCGGTCGGGGTGATCTGTGGGTTCGGGGCGGACAGCTATCGCTATGCGATGGATGCAGCGCTGACCCGGTTGGCGGCTGCTTCGGCGTGATGACCCTGCCGCGTGTCCTGGCCAGCGTCGCGCTGTGGGGCTGCCTGTGCGGCGCCGCCAGTGCCGCTGATCGCAGCGCGGAAGGCATCGACTGCGCGCAGCCGAGCGGCACCATGGAATCGGATCTGTGCGCCTCGGATGTGGCCAGCGAGGCCGATACCGAATTGAACGCGGTGTACGCCCAGGCGCGCCAGCAGTTGCGCCGCCAGGCGGCCGAAGGCGCCTGCACGCACTGCGCCAATGCCGAAAAGCAGCTGATCCTGGCCCAGCGCGCGTGGATGCAGCTGCGCGACCACGATTGCGACGCGGTCTACGCCTTCAACGCCGATGGCACCTCGCGCAATGGCGCGCAGATGCGCTGCCTCACCACCCTCGCGCGCGACCGTACGCGGCAGCTTCGCGATTTTTACGAATTGCTTTGACCCGAGCGCATCGCGCTTCCCACCACACTGACACCACGAGCCAAAGAGGCCCCTATGGATCTCCGCAAAATCAAGAAACTGATCGACCTGCTGGAAGAGTCGAACCTCGCCGAAATCGAAATCAAGGAAGGCGAAGAGTCCGTGCGCCTGTCGCGCGCGCCCGTCTCCGGCTACGGCATGGTGCAGGCCCAGCCGCAGATGATGATGGCCCCGGCACCGGTCCAGGCCGCTGCCCCGGCGATGCCGATGCAGTCACCGACCGAAGCCTCCACCGGTGGCACCGCCAAGGCCGGCAACGCCCTGCCGGATGGCCACGTGCTGCGCGCGCCGATGGTCGGCACCTTCTATTCGTCGTCCTCGCCGGACAAGCCGGCCTTCGTGTCGGTCGGCCAGGCCGTCAAGGCCGGTGAAACGCTGGCGATCATCGAAGCGATGAAGATGTTCAACCCGATCGAAGCCGATGTTTCCGGCACCATCGTCGCCATCCTGGGCGAAAACGGCCAGCCGGTCGAATTCGACCAGCCGCTGTTCGTGATCGGCTAAGGATTAGTCCATGCTCGACAAAGTCGTTATTGCCAACCGAGGGGAGATCGCGCTGCGCATCCTGCGCGCGTGCCATACCCTGGGCATCCGCACGGTGGCTGTGCATTCCACGGTCGACCGCAACCTCAAGCACGTGGCCATGGCCGACGAGTCGGTCTGCATCGGTCCGGCACCGTCCTCGGAGAGCTACCTCAACATCCCGGCCCTGATCGCCGCGGCGGAAGTCACCGACGCCCAGGCCATCCACCCGGGCTACGGCTTCCTGTCGGAGAACGCCGACTTCGCCGAGCGCGTGGAAGAGTCCGGTTTCATCTTCATCGGCCCCAAGGCCGACACCATCCGCCTGATGGGCGACAAGGTGGAAGCGATCCGCGCGATGAAGGCCGCCGGCGTGCCGTGCGTGCCCGGCTCGGGCGGCCCGCTGACCGACGACATCGTGGCCAACACCAAGATCGCCCGTGAGATCGGCTACCCGGTCATCATCAAGGCCTCCGGTGGCGGTGGCGGCCGTGGCATGCGCGTGGTGCATGCCGAAGCCTCGTTGAAGGCGGCGATCGAGACCACCAAGTCCGAAGCCAAGGCCGCTTTCAGCAACGATCAGGTCTACATGGAGAAGTTCCTGGAGAATCCGCGTCACGTGGAAATCCAGGTGCTTGCCGATGGCCAGGGCAATGCCATCCACCTCGGTGAGCGCGACTGCTCCATGCAGCGCCGCCACCAGAAAGTGGTGGAAGAAGCGCCGGCACCGGGCATCACCGCCGAGCTGCGCGATGAGATCGGCAAGGTGTGCGTGGAAGCCTGCATCCGTATCGGCTACCGCGGCGCGGGTACCTTCGAGTTCCTGTTCGAAGACGGCCGCTTCTACTTCATCGAAATGAACACCCGCGTGCAGGTGGAACATCCGGTGACGGAGATGGTGACCGGCATCGACCTGGTCTGCGAGCAGCTGCGCATCGCCGCCGGCCAGAAGCTGACCATCAAGCAGAGCGACGTGGTGCTGACCGGCCACGCGATCGAGTGCCGCATCAACGCCGAAGACGCTGAAACCTTCGTGCCGAGCCCGGGCCAGATCACCGCGTTCCATCCGCCGGGTGGCCCCGGTGTGCGTGTGGATACCCACATCTACAGTGGTTACCGCGTGCCGCCGAACTATGACTCGATGATCGGCAAGCTGATCGTGCACGGCCCGGATCGCGAGACCGCGATCGCGCGCATGCGCGTGGCACTGAGCGAGCTGGTCGTGGACGGCATCAAGACCAACGTCGCGCTGCAGCAGCGCATCATGCGCGACAAGGGCTTCCAGGCCGGTGGGCAGAACATCCACTACCTGGAAAAGCGCCTGGCCGAACGCAAGAACAAGTCGATCGCGTTGACCTGATCGGTTGATTCACGCGTCACGTTGGACAGCAGAAAGGCGGGGATCTCCCCGCCTTTTTGTTTGCGCGAACCGGGCTGCCGGAGGGCACAAACCCGGTAGAGCCAACCCATGGTTGGCTGACGTGCTTACGGCTTGGCGGTATCAGCTGCGGTGACCTGCGAATGCTTCACCGGCTCCACGCCCAGCGAGGAGGTCGGATCCACGATCACCATCGTCTCGGTGGACCCGTCCGGCCACACCACCTGGAAGGTACTGCCGGTGGGCAGCGAAGCGAACGGCATGCCACTCTGCGCGCGATACACCGCAGCGACCTGACTGGCACCGGCACGACGCACTTCGGCATCGGCCTTGACCGAGGTCAACTGCACTTTGGACAGGCTTCGGTAACGATCGTCATAGGTGTCGATCATCACCAGACCCACTGCCCCGGCCGAGTAAGCGACAAACAACGCCACCCAGAACCAGAATTTCGCACCGTGCAGGATTCGACGGTAATTCATCGCCCATTCCTCTGCTTGACCAGCTCTTCAACCAACACGTTCATTTTCCCCGCACCTTGCCGCGATACCGCGGCGTCATACACAAAAGTGGCAAAGTCCTGCCCACCGTCCTGCGAACAGATCCCTCCGTTCGCGCAGAAATTATTCATCAGCACACTGTCGGGCCCGCACGCCATGCCCAACTCGCAGGCCGCCAGCCGCCAGGCGAGTTCGCTGAACTGATCGCCGGCCACCATGCCGCTCATCGCACTGTCGCCGCTGGCGCGCTGGCCCATGCCCGGCGCCAGTGCCATGAAGGCTTCCGGATCCCGCGACTCCATCACCCGCTCGACCAGCCCGCGACGATAGGCCGGAGCGGTTTCCAGTGGATGACCTTCGGCGAACAGCGAGGCCTCGGCCGCCAGGTTGCCGGCCTTGGCGGCCTGCAGGCGCTGGGTCAGGATCAAGGACCGGCCCAGATTGTCGCTGCTGACGAAGCCGGCGCAGCGGCGCGAAACACGCTCGCGCGCGGTCACCATCGACACGGACGCTTTCATGCCCAGCCCGGTCAACACGTCGTTGTCGAGCTGGTAGCCCCCCGGGTCCATGGCGTAGGTGGCGCAGTAGTCGTACACACGGCTGACCATCCACCCGGCCTCCGCATTGCCGTTGGCGGCCTGCAGCTGCAGGCGCTGCGCATACGCAAACAGATCGGTATCGCCTTCGATATCGGCGCGAAGGTCCAACGGCAGGCCGGAGGCCACGGCCGTGCCGCGCTCGCTGCCCAGCAGGCGCCGGGCGAGCTGCCGCGCTTCGGCCGGGACCGCGCTCGGCGCGCTGGCCGCCGTCGGTTCATCGCCCGGCGAGGCCACGTGCTCGGCATGCAGCACCCGATCGCCCGCGCGATAGCCCACCACCCCGAGCAACGCCAGGGCTGGCACGACCAGCAACCAGGTTTTGAGGGTGGGCACGAGCGCCATGGGCGGGACGTCAGAGGCTGTCAGCGATAGACAGCAGAAATGTAAGTTTAGCAAGCAGCCGCAACGCTGTCTGAACCAATCGTCCGGCCGATCTTACCGGCCGGCGAGACGACCTCCCCACGGTACGCCGGGACCCGCGGGCCGCACTGGTCTAACATGCACGGTTTTCCGCCGGTCCCTGCCCCCATGCCCTTCCTGGAACTCACCCTGCACTGCACCGAAGCCACCCAGCCGCGCTATGAGAATGCGCTGGACGACGTGGGCGCGCTGGCGGTGACCCTGCTCGATGCCGATGCCGACACCAGCAACGAGCGCGCGATCCTGGAACCGGGCGTGGGCGAGACCCCGCTGTGGAACGATCTGGTGCTGACCGCGCTGTTCCCGGGCGATACCAATGCGCTGGCCCTGCTGGCCGCGCTGGATGCCTTCGATCCCGGCCTGGACTGGGCCAATGCCAGCTTCCGTGCCGTGGCCGACGAAGACTGGGAACGCGCCTGGATCGACCAGTTCCAGCCGATGGCCTTCGGTGACCGCACCTGGATCGTGCCGTGGAACCATGAACTTCCAGAAGCCGCGCAGGCCGAGGATGCCGCCGTGGTCCGCCTGGATCCGGGCCTGGCGTTCGGTTCGGGCACCCACCCGACCACGGCCCTGTGCCTGCGTTGGCTGGACGGCCTGGCCGCCGAGGGTGCGCTGGCCGGCAACACCGTGCTCGATTTCGGCTGCGGCTCGGGCATCCTCGCCCTGGCGGCGCTGAAGCTGGGGGCCGCGCGCGCGGTCGGCGTGGACAACGACCCGCAGGCGGTGCTCGCCACCGGTGACAACGCCGAGCGCAATGGGCTGCAGGACCGTGTGCAGGTCTATCTGCCGGACGACGAGCCGCAGGCGACGTATCCCGTCGTGGTCGCCAACATCCTCGCCTCGGCCCTGGATGCACTGGCCGATGTGCTGGCCGCGCGTGTCGCGCCGGGCGGCCGCATCGCGCTGTCGGGCATCCTGCATGGGCAGGAAGGCGAACTGCTGGAGCGCTATGCCCCGGCCTTCGAACAGCTGGCGGTGGCGCAGGACGGCGACTGGATGCGCATCACCGGCGTCCGCCGTGCTTGAATAGCCCGTCTCCTGCCCGGTCCCGTGCCCATGTCCGAGCCTCCGATGCCGCCGCGCCGCCCGATCGCCACGTTCCTGCGTCCGTCGCCGGAGGCGCCGGCCGATCCGGCTGACCGCCCGGCCGCGCCGTCTGACGCAGCACCTGCGCCGTCGGCCACGCCTGTGGACGATCGCATCGCACCGCTGGCGGTCGAACAGGTGATCGATGCACAGCCGGTGCACGCGCCGGAACCCTTCACGCCGGCACCCGAAGTCGAATTCGAACGCGTGCCCGAACCCGCGCAGGTGTTCACCGGTGAAGCCGCGCCAGCGGCTGCGCCGCTCGCTACGACGGCGGCCCTGCCGCCAGCCGACGCCATCACCACACCGAGCTTCCTCCGCCTGCCCGGTGCGCGCCTGCGAACGCCGCGCTGGCAGTGGGGCATGGTCGCCGGGCTGGCCGCCCTGCTGCTGGTCCAGATCGCCGTGGCCGACCGCGCCCGGCTTGCCGCCGATGCCGGCACCCGCCCGTGGATTGCCGGGCTGTGCGGCGTGCTGCGCTGTTCATTGCCAGCCTGGCGCGAGCCGACGGCCTTCAGCATGCTCAGCCGCGATGTGCGCCCGGTGCCGGGCCAGGCCGGCGCGCTGCAGGTTCAGGCCAGCATCCGCAACGACGCGCGCTGGGCCCAGGCCTGGCCGTCGCTGCGGCTGTCGCTGTCTGATGCCGATGGCCGCGTGATCGGCACCAATGTGTTCGCGCCGGCCGACTATCTGGACCGCGCCACGGACCCGGCCGCGACGCTGGAACCGGGGCAAAGCGCGCAGATCGCCTTCCGCGTGCGCGAGCCTGCGGCGTCTACCGTCGCATTCACCTTTGAGTTCCTCTGAGGCGTCGCCGGGGCCGCCGCAGCGTGGCAGGCGGCCGACGCACGCGCTAGACTGACCCCATCACCCTTCCGCCGTGGGCTGTTGTCCGCCCCGGCTCTTGCACCGGGAAACTCCTTGAACGCTGTCCTTTCTCGTCCTGACAACAGTCGTGGCGCGCCAAAGCCACCCCTGCGCGAACACGTGGCCCAGTCGGTCAGGCGCTACCTGCGGGACCTGGATGGCTGCGATGCGGACGATGTCTACGAGATCGTATTGCGCGAGATGGAAATCCCGCTGTTCGTGGAGGTGCTCAACCACTGCGAAGGCAACCAGAGCCGCGCCGCGGCGATGCTGGGCATCCACCGCGCCACCCTGCGCAAGAAGCTGAAGGAATACGGCATCACCACCTGATGCCGGTGGGCAGGCGCTTAGTGCCTGGCGGAAAGCAGGCCGGATCGAGCAGCGCTCGGTGCCGGCCTTCGTCGTTTCTGGGGCCATGCCAGCGCCACTGGCCTACAATATGCCCCCGCTCCGCTTCGATCTCCTGCCCCCATGAGTTCCGATCTGCTGCCCGTGCGCCGGGCCCTGCTGTCTGTTTCCGACAAAACCGGTCTGATCGACCTGGCCCGCGCCCTGGCGGCGCGCAACGTGGAGCTGCTTTCCACCGGCGGTACCGCCAAGGCGATCCGCGAGGCCGGCCTGGCAGTGAAGGACGTCGCCGACGTCACCGGGTTCCCGGAAATGATGGACGGCCGGGTCAAGACCCTGCACCCGATGGTGCACGGCGGCCTGCTCGGCCGCGCCGGGCTGGATGACGCGGTGATGGCCGAACACGGCATCGGCGCGATCGACCTGCTGGTGCTGAACCTGTATCCGTTCGAGTCGGTCACCGCCAAGGCGGACTGCGCGCTTGAAGACGCCGTGGAGAACATCGACATCGGTGGCCCGGCGATGCTGCGTTCGGCGGCCAAGAACTTCGCCCGCGTGGCCGTGGCGACCGACCCGTCGCAGTACGCCGAGCTGCTGGCCGAACTGGACGCCAACGACGGCAAGCTCTCGGCCGCCAAGCGCTTCGCCTTCTCGGTGGCCGCGTTCAACCGCGTGGCCCAGTACGACGCGGCGATCAGCAACTACCTTTCTGCGGTGACCACCACCGACACCGCCGTGCCGGTGCGTGCGGAGTTCCCGGCGCAGATGAATTCGAACTTCGTGAAGGTGATGGATCTGCGCTACGGCGAGAACCCGCACCAGAGCGGCGCGTTCTATCGCGACCTGTACCCGGTGCCGGGCACGCTGGCCACGTTCCAGCAGCTGCAGGGCAAGGAACTGAGCTACAACAACCTGGCCGATGCCGATGCGGCGTGGGAATGCGTGCGTCAGTTCGACGTACCGGCCTGCGTGATCGTCAAGCACGCCAACCCGTGCGGCGTGGCCGTGGGTGCCGGCAACGGCGATGCCTACGAGCTGGCCTACGCGACCGACCCGACCAGCGCCTTCGGCGGCATCATCGCCTTCAACCAGCCGCTGGACCTGGCCACCACGCAGGTGATCCTGGACCGTCAGTTCGTTGAAGTGCTGATCGCCCCGGACTACGCGCCGGCGGCACTGGAGTACGCGACCAAGAAGGCCAACGTGCGCGTGCTGCGCATTCCGCACGGACAGGGCCGCAACAACTACGACACCAAGCGGATCGGCTCGGGCCTGCTGATGCAGAGCGCCGACAACCGCGGCATGAGCCGCGACGAACTGACCGTGGTGAGCAAGCTGGCGCCGACCGACAAGCAGTTCGCCGATCTGCTGTTCGCCTGGAAGGTCGCCAAGTTCGTCAAATCCAACGCCATCGTGTACGCCAAGGACAACCGCACCATCGGTGTCGGCGCCGGCCAGATGAGCCGCGTCTACTCGGCGCGCATCGCGGGCATCAAGGCCGCCGATGCGAACCTGGTGGTGGAAGGCTCGGTGATGGCCTCCGATGCGTTCTTCCCGTTCCGCGATGGCATCGATGCCGCCGCTGCGGCCGGCATCAAGGCGGTGATCCAGCCGGGTGGCTCGATGCGCGACAACGAAGTGATCGCCGCGGCCGACGAACATGGCCTGGCGATGGTCTTCACCGGCGTGCGTCACTTCCGCCACTGATGGGGGGATCGACACGGATGTCGTCCTCGCTCCGCAATCGCCTCGCAGCGGTGGTCATGGCCACTGCTGCGGGGGTGCTGGGCTGCACGCCTGCCAGTGAACCGGGGGCGTCTTCCGAACCGGCCAAACCACACCGCGTGCTCGACACCACGGCGCAGCCGGAAGACACCGTCCGGGTCCGGGGCGATCACACCCAGCGCCTGCTGGCCTTCCTTCGCACGCGCTATGGCGACAAGGCCGTCCTGGATGCGCCGTGGAAGGATGCGTGGGAGGACACCGAGGTCGAGGCACTACGCCCAGTCACCCGCAGCGTGTGCGCGCGTGACACGGTCACGGCCGACGGTCATGAGCAGACCCTGCTGGCGGTGTGCCAGACCCTGGACGACGCAGCCACGGTCGAGCCGGGCCGGGTCGATCTGTATGTGCTGCGCGTGGGCACGGACGACGAAGAGGCCAACCGCGGCGGCATGTTCGCCGCACTGCCTGCCAAGGATCCGCTGCTGGTGATGGCCCAGCGCCTGCAGGGCCCATACGGTCGCCACGGCGCACCCGGTACGGTCCAGATCGCGCAGCTTGGCCCGCAGCGCCATGCCTTCCAGATCACCCACGAAGAACACCGGCGTGGCCATCGGCGCGTCTGGCGCAGTTACATCGCCGAACACAATCATCGTCTGCGCGATGTCGCCCGGTACCGCGATCACCTCGACAATCTTGCCCTGCACCGCTGTGACGGCCATCCGGCCGACTGCGGCGAGGGCGTGTTCTCGGTCGACTTCAGCACGACGGTGGGCGACAGCAACGCCGTGGATGGCTACTGGCCGCTGACGGTGCGTGCCAGCGGCCACGACTGCACGGGCCCGGCGACCGCGTTCTACCACCTCATCTTCGATGCCCGGCAGCGCGCGTATCCGGTGCCGGACGACCTCCAGCGCGACGGCTGCGCCGACAGCTGAGGCCGTGGGTTGCCACGGCCACCGACCGCCCGAATGCACCCGCCGCCCGCACCGCGTAAAATCACGTTCCTGCCCTCTTACGCGAGAACTGCATTGAAGATCCTGGTCATCGGCGCTGGCGGCCGCGAACACGCCCTGGCCTGGAAGCTGGCCCAGTCCGCGAAGGTCCGTGAGGTCATCGTCGCCCCCGGCAATGCAGGCACCGCCACCGAGCCCAAGTGCCGCAACGTGGACGTCAAGGTCACCGATCTGGACGGTCTGTTGGCGCTGGTCGGCACCGAAGGCATCAGCCTGACCGTGGTCGGCCCGGAAGTGCCGCTGGTGGCTGGTGTGGTCGATCGCTTCCGCGCCGCCGGGCACCGCATCTTCGGGCCCACCGCCGCCGCCGCGCAGTTGGAAGGCAGCAAGGCGTACGCGAAGGATTTCCTGGCCCGCCACGGGATCCCGACCGCGTTCTATGCCGTGCATACCGACATCGAACCGGCGCTGGCCTACCTGCGTGAGAAGGGCGCACCGATCGTGGTCAAGGCCGATGGTCTGGCCGCCGGCAAGGGCGTGATCGTGGCGATGACCCTGGCCGAGGCCGAGGACGCGGTGCGCGACATGCTCTCCGGCAATGCCTTCGGCGATGCTGGCGCACGCGTGGTGATCGAAGAATTCCTGGACGGCGAAGAAGCCAGCTTCATCTCGATGGTGGACGGTAAGACGGCGCTGCCGATGGCGACCTCGCAGGACCACAAGCGCGTGGGCGACGGTGACACCGGCCCGAACACCGGCGGCATGGGCGCGTACTCGCCGGCCCCGGTGGTGACCGATGAAGTGCATGCGCGCGTGATGCGCGAGGTGGTCAACCCGACCGTGCAGGGCATGATCGCCGACGGCATTCCGTTCACCGGCTTCCTCTATGCCGGCCTGATGATCGATGCCAGCGGCGCGCCGAAGGTGATCGAGTTCAACGTGCGCTTTGGCGACCCGGAAACCCAGCCGGTGATGCTGCGCCTGCAGTCAAACCTGGTGGATCTGGTCGAAGCGGCGATCGACGAGCGCCTGGACACCGTGGAGGCGCAGTGGGATCCGCGCCCGTCGCTGGGTGTGGTGATGGCGGCCTCGCCCTATCCGGAGACCCCGATCACCGGTGACGTGATCCACGGCCTGGACGCTGTGGCGGCGACGGCCAAGGTATTCCATGCCGGCACCACGCTGGACGCGCAGGGCCAGGTGCTCAGCGCCGGCGGCCGTGTGCTGTGCGTGGCTGCACTGGGCGGCACGGTGGGCGAGGCACAGCGCAACGCCTACGCCGGCGTCGGTGCCATCCACTGGGCCCATGAGTTCCACCGCAGCGATATCGGCTGGCGGGCGATTGCGCGCGAGCAGGGCTGACCTGGCACGGTCGGGGCCACGACCGATCGAAACACTGCCCTGAACGCCAGAAAGCAAAAAGGCCCGGCATCAGCCGGGCCTTTTTGCGTAACCACGCCAGTCACTGCATCACGCAGTAAACAGCGCCTTCATCTTCTTCAGCGCGTTCGCCTCGACCTGGCGGATGCGTTCGGCCGACACGCCGTACTCATCGGCCAGCTCCTGCAGCGTCACCTTGCTGTCCGCGTCCAACCAGCGACGGCGGATGATGTCGCGCGAACGCGCATCCAGTTCGGCCATGCCTTCGCGCAGCAGCTGCAGCTGATTGTCTTCGCTGTCCATCCGCTCATACGCCATCGAAGGATCTTCTTCGTTGGCGCGCAGGTAGGCAGCCGGCGACGGCGGCGCATGATCGTCATCGTCATCGCTGGAGAGATCGAAACCGATATCGCGACCCGACAGGCGCGACTCCATCTCGAGCACTTCACGCTCGGACACGTTCAGGTCCTTGGCCACCGCGCTGACTTCGGCCGCGTTCATCCAGCCCAGGCGAGTCTTGGACTTGCGCAGGTTGAAGAACAGCTTGCGCTGCGCCTTGGTCGTGGCGACCTTGACGATGCGCCAGTTCTTGAGGATGAACTCGTGCATTTCCGCACGGATCCAATGCACCGCGAACGACACCAGGCGAACGCCCATGTCCGGGTCGAAGCGCTTCACCGCCTTCATCAGGCCGATGTTGCCTTCCTGGATCAGGTCGCCCAGCGCCAGGCCGTAGCCGTTGTAGCCACGGGCGACGTGCACCACGAAGCGCAGGTGGGAATGGACCAGCTCGCGCGCGGCGTCCAGATCCAGCTCGTCGCGGAAGCGGCGGGCCAGATCCTGCTCGTCATCGACCGACAGCACCGGGATCTGGTGCACGGCACCGATGTAGGCGTCCAGCGAACCGAGCGCACTGGGAATCGGGAGATTGTTTGCCACAAGGGCAGTAGAGGTGTTCTGGCTCATAGCACTCATCTTAGCAGTCCCGGAATTGGACTGCTAAAGGGGAAAGAAGTTCCAGCGTTCTGTTCATGGGACGCTGGCACCGAAGACACCCCTAACGTACCGCGAAATGATGACAGTGGCGAGAGGCTGGAAACAAACCATCAAACTCCATGAAATCAACAGGATAGACGGATGAATTGGGCGCTGGCGCGTGTTTTCTGGCTGAACAGGCTGCCGGATGCGCCCATTCAGCCCGGAAAGGTTGTCGGCAGTTCAGCCAGGCATGGCCTGGCTCTACCCCCTGCGCCACCGCTACGCGTGGCAGGCCCAAACCCACCGACGCCTGGTAATAGCCCGCCATGTTCAACCCGCAAGCGGCAGGTGGCGCACTCCATCATCGCGATGCTGGCCGTCCAGATGACGACCGCCAGTGATTACGCCGCCGGCTCCAGCGCGGCACGCGGCGGCAGCGACCAGTCGATGCGCGCGTTGCCGCGGCGCTGCAGGTAGTCATTGGCCATCGAAAAATGACGGCAGCCCAGGAAGCCGCGATGCGCCGACAGCGGCGAAGGGTGCGGTGCCTTGAGCACGCGGTGCCGGCCGGTATCGATGACCTTGCCCTTCTGCTGGGCGTAACTGCCCCACAACAGGAACACCAGGCCCTCGCGCTCGCGGTTGAGCGTGTCCACCACATGGTCGGTGAAGCCCTCCCAGCCACGCCGCTGGTGAGAGCCGGCGTTGCCCGCCTCCACCGTCAACACCGCATTGAGCAGCAGCACCCCACGGTGCGCCCACGGCAGCAGGCAGCCGTGGTCCGGGCGCGGGATGCCCAGATCGGCTTCGATCTCTTTGTAGATGTTCAGCAGCGATGGCGGCACCGGTACGCCCGGCATGACCGAGAAACTCAGGCCGTGGGCCTGGCCATGCCCGTGATACGGATCCTGGCCGAGGATGACCACCTTGACCTGATCGAAGGGCGTGGCGTCGAACGCGGCGAAGATCTGCGGGCCAGGGGGAAACACCTGGGCACCGGCCGCCTTGCGCTGGCGCAGGAACGCGGAGAGTTCGCGCATGTCCGGGCGCAGCAGGTAATCACCGATACGCGTCTTCCAGCTCGGTTCGAGCTGGATGCTGGGCACTACATCGTCATTCATCGCACTACAGGCTTTTCGTTGAGGCGGGACAGGCGCAGCTGGAACAGCACCTTGGTGATGAGCAGGCGCTCTTCGATCGGCTTCTGGACCAGATCGTTGGCACCGGCCTGGAGCAGGCCGGACTGGTTGTGCGGGTTGCCGTCGCCGGTCATGACCAGCACCGGCAGGCGGCGCTTGCCGTAGCCGAAGTCCACGCGCACGCGCTGCACCACATCACGGCCACTGAGCTCGCCCTTGAGCGTGACATCGGTGAGCACCAGATCGATGCGGTGGCTGCTGCGGCCGAGCGACTCGGCGGTGAGCAGCGCGAAGGCATCTTCGGCAGTGAGCACGTGCAGCACGTTCAGGCCCTGCCGTTCGAGCATGCGCTTGGTCGCCTCGGCGACGACGCGGCTGTCTTCGACATACAGGATCGTGGCGCCCGGAATGGTCTCTGGCTGCACATAGCCACGGATGAAGGTGGCCAGGGCTTCGTGACCGAGCGCCTTGTCGAAATAATCGGTGACGTACTCGGTGAAGCGGCGCTGTTCCAGATGCTGCTGCGCGTCGCCGGAGACCACGATGACCGGCACGTAGGCCTGCCCCGCCGCGTCGCGCACGATGCGCGCCAGGTCCAGCCCGTCGCCATCGCTCAGGGTGAGCGAGGTGGTGACCAGACTGACCGGCCCGGCATCCAGCGCCGCACGCGCCTCGGCGATGCTCGCGCAGCCCACCACCTCCACGGCCGGCAGTTCGCGCTGCAGCACATCGGCAATCAACTTGCGGACCAGCCTGGAGCCGTCGACGACCATCACGCGCGGGGCGTCGTCGGCGAGGTGCTTGAGGGCTTGCGGACGCATGCGGGCCTCAGGTTTCGGTCGGACGGGTCTGGCGCAGGAAATGCCCCGTCACCAGCCAGGCGCCCAGCCAGCCCAGCACCACGGTGCCGAGCAGCACGAACGAGGAATGCAGCAGGTCCAGACCATGCAGCACGAAGGGGCTGCCATAACTCTGCGAGAGCGCCGCCAGCGGCGGACGCAGGGCCAGCCCGGCCGCACCGATCAGCGCGAGGGCGACCGCGCCGGCGCCCAGGCCGTACCACGCGCCCAGATACAGGAACGGGCGGCGGATGAAGCCATCGCTGGCGCCGAGCAGCTGCAGCACGCCGATCTCATCGCGGCGCGCCTGGATGTCCAGGCGTACGGTGTTACCGACCACCAGTGCGGCACCGAGGCCGAGCAGCACCGACAGCACCTGCACCAGGCGCGTACCAAAGCCCAGCCAGCCATCCAGGCGTTTGCGCCACAACGCATCGTGCTGGACCAGATCGGCCTGCGGCAGGCCTTCCAGCGACTGCGCCAGGCGCGCGTCGTCGGCGCCCTCGCCCGGGGTCACGATCAGCAGGGTCGGCAGCGGATTGTCATGCAGTGCATCGATGGCCTCACCGAGCCCGGCGCTCTCGCGCAGCTCGGCCAGGCCCTGCTCCGGGGTCTGCATGGTGACGTTGGCCACGTCGGCGCGACCGCGCAGGGCCTCGGCCACCTGGCGGGCCGCATCGGCACCGGCGTCGGTCTTCAGAAAGAGGTTGATGTCGCGCGACTGCTGCACGCTGCCGGCGAAGTGCTTGAGGTTGTCCAGCGCGATCGACAGGCCCAGCGGCAGGGCCAGCGCGAGCGCCATGACCATCACCGTGAGCAGCGTCGCCCACGGCTTGCGCCACGCACGGCCGAGGCTGAAGACCACGCTGTGGCCGTGATGGTGCAGCCACACGCCCAAGCGCGAGGGCGCGGCGGTTTCCTTGGTCACCGGAGTATTCATTCGGCCAGGTCCTGCGGCGAGATGTCATCGACCAGGCGGCCGTGATCCAGGATCAGCACGCGCTTGCGCATGCGTCGCAGCAGGGCCAGATCGTGGCTGACCACCAGCACGCTGGTGCCGCGATCGGGCAACTCGGCAAACAACGCCATGATTTCCGCCGCCAACGTGGGATCGAGATTGCCGGTGGGCTCATCGGCGACCAGCAGCGTGGGCTCGCCGACAATCGCACGGGCGATACCGACGCGCTGCTGTTCACCGGCCGACAGCTGCGAGGGCAGGGCTTTTTCGCGGTGGCCCAGGCCCATGCGTTCGAGTACCGAGCGCACGCGCTTGCCGATCTCGTTGCGGCGGGTGCCGCGCAGGATCAACGGCAGGGCAACGTTCTCGGCGATGCTGCGGTCCATCAGCAGCCGATGGTCCTGGTACACCGCACCGACCTCGCGCCGATGCCGCGGAATACTTCCGCCGCGCACCTTCAGCAGGTTGCGCTCATTGAAGATCACCGCGCCGCGGCTGGGCCGCTCGTCGAGATGGATCAACTTGAGCAGGGTGCTCTTGCCCGCACCGGAATGGCCGGTGACGAACAGCATTTCCCCGGGGGCGACATCGAAGCTGACGTCCACCAGTGCCTGGTGGCCGCCCGCATATTGTTTGCTGACATTGTCAAAACGCAGGACGCTCATCCCCTGATTATGCAGGACGAGGGTGGCGGCGTGGAGGTCGGGCGTCAGACGGTAGGTGCCGACCGTTGGTCGGGGGAAGCGCCATCGCATTCGCGCTGTCGCCCCACGGTTCGCTGCGCAAACCGTGGGCCCCTCTCATCAGCACCCGATCCCCCGTCGCTTCGCGACCGCCCCCTTACCAAGGGGGCTATACCCCCCAGGCATCGCGGGTCGCGCGTCCGGTCTTACGAACCGGACAGCATCCGGCGGATCTTGCGGCCCAGGCGGGTCAGGAACGAGGCGCCCGGATCGGCGGCAGGCGTGCCGCGCATCGGCTTGGCGGTCACCTGCACCGGGGTCACCGGGCCGGTCGCTGCGGCGCCCTCGGCACCTTCGACCGGACGGCCGTGGCGACGACGACGACGCTTGCGCGGCGCACGCTCACCTTCCACGGCCGGGCTGCCTTCGGCAGACGGCGCGGCGGTCGGGGCCAGCTGCGGGGTGGCAGCGGCATCGGCGGCCACGGCCGGCGGCTCGCCTTCCACGCGCGGCTTTCGCTCACGGCGGGGTTTGCCATCGGCACTGCGCTCGCCCGGTGCGCGGCGTTCGCCACGGCCACCGGCCGGCTTGCCGCCACGGCTGCTGCCACCGCCACGACGCTGCTCTTCGGCGGCACGCGCTTCGCGTGCTTCGCGGAAGATCTGGCCGACGCTTTCGTTCTCGTCACCCTCGGCATCACCCTCGCCTTCCGGCGACGGTGCACGCGGCGCGCGCGGGATCGGGGTCAGGATTTCGCTGGTGACCGGCTCGACCGGGATCTTCTGTTCGATGTACGCCTCGATGTCCGGCAGGCCCATCGCGTAGCGCTCGCAGGCGAAGCTGATCGCATCGCCTTCTTCGCCCAGGCGCGCGGTACGGCCGATGCGGTGCACGTAGTCTTCGGCGTCGAACGGCAGGTCGTAGTTGTAGACGTACTTGATGCCGTCGATGTGCAGTCCACGCGCGGCCACGTCGGTGGCCACCAGGATTTCCAGCTGGCCCTTCTGGAAGCGGTTGAGCAGGCTCTCGCGCTTCTTCTGCGGCACGTCGCCGGACAGCACGCCGACCCGGTAACCGCCCTTCTCCAGCGCGCGGGCAACGCGTTCGACGAACACCTTGGTGTTGACGAACACCATCGTGCGCGCGCCTTCGCTGCGCGACAGCAGGCCCAGCAGCAGCGGGATCTTTTCTTCGTCGGCCGGGAAGTAGATGCGCTGGCGCACGCGGGCGGCGGTGATCGACTCGCTCTCCACCACCAGCTTCTGCGGCTCGTTCATGTGCTCGTAGGCCAGCTCCAGCACGCGGTGGCTGAGCGTGGCGCTGAACAGCAGCGTCTGGCGCGTGCTGCGCTCGGGCATGCGGCGCAGCAGGAAGCGGATGTCCTTGATGAAGCCCAGGTCGAACATGCGGTCGGCTTCGTCGAGCACGCAGATTTCGCAGGCGTGCAGCGAGACCACCTTGTGCTGCTTGACGTAGTCGATCAGGCGGCCGGGGGTGGCGATGATCACGTCCACGCCCTGCTGCAGGATTTCGCGCTGCTTGTCGTAATCCACACCGCCGTAGACCAGTGCGAAGCGCAGGCCGAGGTCGGAGCCGAACTTCACGGCATCCTTGTGGATCTGGATGGCCAGCTCGCGGGTCGGGGCCAGGATCAGCGCGCGCGGGTCTTCCGGCTTGCGATCGGCCAGTGCCGGGCGGGTCAGCAGGCGGTTCACCACCGCGACCAGGAAGGCCAGGGTCTTGCCAGTGCCGGTCTGGGCCTGGCCGGCGACGTCGCCGCCGGGCAGCGCGACCGGCAGGGTCAGCGCCTGGATGGGCGTGCAACGGGTGAATCCGGCTCCTTCAAGGCCGGCCTGCAGGGCCGGATGCAGCTCGAAGGAGGAGAAGGTCAAATCGGTCAGCGGTTTGTCGCTCATGAGTCCGTCTTGGTAAGGCCAGCCGGCAGAGGTGCGGGTGGCTTGCATCATCTTGGGGGGGCACCGTCGCAAACGGCCCCTGCGCCGGGATTGGCGGGGCCGGACTCGGGTCCAGGGCGCCGCGCAATGCCCCAGTTTAGCGCAATGTCGGCGGCAAACCGGGATCCCCCGTCGCTCGACCCCATGAGAATGCCCGCCCAGCGCGCCATTACAGCGCGTTGGCAGGGCTGGCGTGCGGTGTGCACCTCGTATTCACCCGCCCTGCCGCCGGTTGAACGGCGCGGCGGGCGGGGCTGGAACCGGCCTCCCGGCCCCCGCATATCAACCGGGATCGTCGCGATAACGCAGGTGGGCGATCACGGGACGCTTCTTTCCAACCAGCGTCTGTCCGGTCACGGCGATAGCGGTACACTGCGCCCCGTGAGCGTCCAGGCATCCGCCGAACGCACCGCTGGCCGCCCGCGGCCACGAGGCACCAGACGAGGGTGACGCCCGGTCGGCGTTGCCCAAATTCAACTTCCTCCGGCCCTGCCGGGTGCATTACCAGACGAGAAACCAAGATGAGCGACAAGGTTGTACATGTCGGCGACGCCGACTTTGATAGCGCAGTGCTGAATTCCAAGGAACCGGTGCTGGTCGATTTCTGGGCCGAATGGTGTGGTCCCTGCAAGATGATCGCCCCGGCGCTGGATGAACTGGCCGACGCCTACAACGGTCGCGCCAAGATCGCCAAGGTCAACGTGGATCAGAACCGCGCCCTGGCTGCCAAGTACCACGTGCGCTCGATCCCGATGCTGCTGGTGTTCAAGGACGGCGAAGTCCAGGCCCAGCAGATCGGTGCCGTCGGCAAGGCCCAGCTGGCCGGCATGCTCGACAAGGCCCTGGCCTGATCGCAGCAGGCAGCCGGCCCGTCCGGCTGCCACGCGGGCCCGTCGCCCGCATGAATGACCCTGCCCCACCCGGCTTGCGCGCCGCCGCGAGCCGGTGTTAGTGTCGGCATATCCGGCCGCATTCGCGCGCCGCATCTTCTGGACGCAGTTTCCTTCCAGATCCTTTCCCAACGTTCGCCGCCCTGCCGGGCGCTCGCACCTTCTAGCGAGGAATCCAGCACTTGTCCGATATCACTACTTCCGAACCCGGGAGCGCCGACGCGCCCGCCGAGAAGCGCGTGCGCAAGCCGCGCGTCGCCAAGGCCGCCGCCAACACCGCTGCCGACGCAGGTTCTCCCCCCTCACAACCCGCTCTGCCTCTGGCTGCCGCGTCTGACGCGCCGGCGCCGGCTGCTGCTCCTTCGGCAGCCCCGCAGGCATCGGCACCGGCAGCCCCTGCCGGTGGCGACGCATCGCCCTCGCAGGGCGGTGGTCAGCAGGACACCGGCGACGGTGGCCAGCGCAACCAGAACGGCCGCAACCAGAACCCGCAGGGCGGGCAGAACCCGTACCAGCAGGGTCAGGGCCAGAACCAGGGCCAAGGCCAGGGTCAGGGCCAAGGCAACCGCCGCGACCGTTTCCGCAATCGCCGTGACCGCAACCGCGGTGGCGATCGCTACAACGACGACGGCATGCCGCAGGACAACGGCGAACAGCAGCCGTTCGTGCGCAGCCAGCAGGCCAACGTGCCCGAAGGCTTCCCGGTCTATTCGCTGAGTGACCTCAAGCGCATGCCGGCACAGAAGCTGCTGGAAATCGCCGAACAGCTGCAGATCTCCGAAGGCGTGGCCCGTGCCCGCAAGCAGGACGTGATCTTCGCCCTGCTCAAGGTGCTGACCCGTCATGGCGACGGCGTTGCCGCCGACGGCGTGCTGGAAATCCTGCCGGACGGCTTCGGCTTCCTGCGCGCGGCCGAAGCCAGCTACCTGGCCGGCCCGGACGATACCTACATTTCGCCCAGCCAGATCCGCCGCTTCAACCTGCGCACCGGCGACCACCTGTCCGGCCGCATCCGCTTCCCGAAGGACGGCGAGCGCTACTTCGCGCTGTCGATCGTGGACACCATCAACGGTGAGCCGCTGGAAGCGTCCAAGAACAAGGTGCTGTTCGAGAACCTGACCCCGCTGTTCCCGCGCAAGCGCTTCACCCTGGAACGCGGCAACGGTTCGTCCGAAGACATCACCGGCCGCATCCTCGATCTGATGGCACCGCAGGGCAAGGGTCAGCGTTCGCTGATCGTCTCCCAGCCCAAGGCCGGCAAGACGATGATGATGCAGCAGGTGGCCACGGCGATCACCACCAATCATCCGGACGTGCACCTGATCGTGCTGCTGATCGATGAGCGCCCGGAAGAAGTGACGGAAATGCAGCGCACCGTGCGCGGCGAAGTCATCAGCTCCACCTTCGACGAACCGGCTGCGCGCCACGTGCAGGTCGCCGAAATGGTAATCGAGCGGGCCAAGCGCCTGGTCGAGCACAAGAAGGACGTGGTGATCCTGCTCGACTCGATCACCCGCCTGGCGCGTGCCTACAACAACGTGGTGCCCAGCTCCGGCAAGGTGCTCACCGGTGGTGTGGACGCCAACGCCCTGCACCGTCCGAAGCGCTTCTTCGGCGCGGCGCGTAACGTGGAGGAAGGCGGCAGCCTGACCATCATCGCTACCGCGCTGGTCGATACCGGCAGCAAGATGGACGAGGTGATCTACGAAGAGTTCAAGGGCACCGGCAACAGCGAAGTGCACCTGAGCCGTCGCATCTCCGAAAAGCGCGTGTTCCCGGCGATCGACATCAACCGCTCGGGTACCCGCCGCGAAGATCTGCTGATCGAACCGGAACTGCTGCAGAAGATCTGGATCCTGCGCAAGCTGCTGCATCCGATGGATGAAATGGCCGCAATGGAATTCCTGCTCGACAAGATGAAGAACACCAAGTCCAACGACGAGTTCTTCGGTTCGATGAAGCGCTGATCGGCGCAGCATCCGGACAGAAAGAGGCCCCGCACTGCGGGGCCTTTTTCGTTGAGAGGGTGCCCGGGTAGTGCCGGCCGCTGGCCGGCTCCACGCAGCCCCGCCGAACGCCGGCCGGGCAGAGCCCGGCTCTACGGGCAGCGCACCACGCCCGGCGCCTTGTCTGCATTCACCGACACGCGCACCTGGGTGAACGCCGCCGCAAACGGCGTGTCGGCGCTCACCACGAACGGCGCTTCCACCGCGCCCAGGTCCACGCCGCGTTTGGCAAAGCACGCCAGCGGCACGGTCACGGTCTGCTTCTGGCCCGGCGCCAGCGTGGTCAGCAGCGGCGCGATATCCACGCCGCCGTCGCAGCCGGTGCCGCACTGCATGCTCACCGTCACCGGCGATGTCGGGCGCTGCACCAGCTGCAGGTCGAACTGCAGCGCGCCGTGGTTGCGCGCCAGCGCGCCCAGGTTGCGCCGCGAGGTGCTGCGCGCGATCAACTGCGCCGGTGCCAGCCACGTGACTTCCTTCGCGTCCTGCTGGGTGTTGACCTGCACGGTGCGCACCTGCACCACTGGCGTGGCGGTTGGCCAGCGCAGCGTGGCGTTGAGGTCGTTGCCCAGCGGCTGGGTCGCGCCGCCGGCCGCCACATGCAGCGCGAACGGTGGCGTGTCAGCCCGGTTGAAGATCGGCAGGGTGGTCACCTCGCCGCAGTTGTCCGGATTGGCTTCGGGAAGGCGCGTCAGCGTGCCGGGCGAGCTGTAGGCCAGGCCGTGACCCAGCGCGAACAGCGGCGGACGCTTCGGGTCCGGCCGGTCGATCGGCGCCGGGCAGGGAACGCCCGGCCACGGGAAGCTCAGGCGCCCGCGGAAATCATGCACGGGCTTGCCATCCTTGCCGGCCACCAGCACATCGGTGATGCCCTTGCCCTCGGTGCCCGGCAGCCACGCCGCCACGAAGGCCTGCGATTGGTTGAGCAGGTCGTTGGTGTACATCGGGCGCCCGGAGAAGTACACGGTGACCACCGGCTTGCCACTGGCCTGGGCCGCGCGCAGCACCGCCAGATCCTGCGGATAGGCGCGGCTGTGGCTGACCGAATCAGAGGCCAGGATGTCGCCGTTGGTCTCGGCGTACGGCGTCTCGCCAATCACCGCCACCACCACATCGAACCGGGTGGGATCCAGCGCGGTGGCATCAGCGCTGTAGGCAACGTTCTGTGTGCCCAGCTCGGCACGCAACGCCCCCAGCACCGAATCAGCGTGGGGGAAATCGGCATTGCGGTTCTCGGTGCCCTGCCAGGTCAGCGACCAGCCGCCGGACTGATCGGACAGGTTGTCGGCACTCTTGCCGACCACCATGACGCGTGCATCGCGGCGCAGCGGCAGAACCTTCGCATCGTTCTTGAGCAGCACCAGCGACTCGCGCACCGCCTGGCGCGCCAGCTCACGGTGCTGCACGGCAGCGACATCACCGGCGTAGCGGCTGTCCGACGGCTTGTGATCGAACAGGCCTGCACGCAGCTTCACGCGCAGGATGCGGGTGACCGCATCATCGATGCGCGCCATCGGGATCTCCCCGCGCTCCACCTGGGCCATGGTGTTGGCGATGAAGGCCTTCCAGTCGTCGGGCACCATCACCATGTCGATGCCGGCGTTGATCGCCTGCGCGCAGCTGTCGTTGCGGCAGCCCGGCACCTGGGCGATGCCGTTCCAGTCGGACACGACGAAACCGTCGAAGCCCATCTTCTCTTTCAGCGCACCGGTCAGCAGGGCTTTGTTGCCGTGCATCTTGCCGTAGTCGACCCCGCCACTGCGGTCGTTCCAGCTGTTGAACGACGCCATCACCGTCTGCACGCCTTCGCCGAGCGCGCCGTAGTAGCCCTGCCCGTGCACGTTGATCATCGTGGCCTTGTCGACCAGCGCCTCACCCTGGTCGCGGCCGTTGTCGGTCGCGCCATCGCCGATGTAGTGCTTGGCCGTGGCGACCACGTTGCCGTCATCGCCGAAACGTCCCTGCGCGCCCTTGACGTAGGACTGTGCGAAGGCGCGGATCACATGTGGATCGGAGGAATAGCTTTCGTAGGTACGGCCCCAGCGCGGATCGTGCGCCACCGCCAGGGTCGGCGCGAACACCCAGTCGATGCCGGTCGCGCGCACCGCGTGTGCGGTGGCCTGGCCGATCCGCTCGATCAGGGCGGCGTCGCCCGCCGCGCCCAGGCCGATGTTGTGCGGGAACAGCGTGGCGCCGTAGACGTTGTTGTGACCGTGCACCGCATCGGTGCCCCAGATCACCGGGATCGGCGTGCGTGCATCGGTGGCCAGCGAGGCCGCGCGATAGGCATCGGCCAGTTGCAGCCACTGCGCCACCGTGGCGTGCTTGTCCATGCCCGGCCAGGAGCCGCCACCATTGAGAACCGAGCCGATGTAGTACTGGCGGACCTCATCGGGCGTGATCATCTTGATCTCGGGCTGGGTCATCTGGCCCACCTTCTGCGCCAGCGTCATCTCCGCCACGATTTCCCGCACCCGCGCCTCAAGCGCGGCATCCGGCGCGATCGCGCTGGCCACGTGGGGCCAGTCCTGCAGGCGTTCACCGGTGGCCGGTGCGGCACCGGCCGTCGAGGCCAGCGCGGCCAGCAGGCAGGTGGCGAGAATCGTCTTGTTGGAGCTGGTCACTGGACATCTTCCTCTGATGAAATACGCGCGAACGGGACGGGCGCGACCGCAGCCGGGCACCGCTCGCGCTGCGATGTCGATGGCCGGCGGGGTAGCGATACTGCGTCGGTCAGCGCCCCTGTCTGACAGCGCTGTCATATAAGCCCATGGCAACGCTGTCAACCGCGGTCGGGCAGGGTTGCGGCCGAAGTCCCGCTGCAGCAGGGATCGCCGGCGCAGCGTGTGTCCGCCCCTCCCGTGAACTGCTGCATCGCGGCATGGAAAAACACGAACCCGCCACGCACGTCGCCGACATGGCAACATCCGCCTGCATCGGCAACATCGATGTGACACACCCGCACTACCATCGGCAGCTGCCCGCCCGCCCCTCCAAGAGGAACCCCCGCACCATGCGTAGTCGTATCGAGGATGTCGCCGCCGTTGCGGGTGTATCGATCAAGACGGTGTCCCGCGTGCTCAACAACGAGCCCAACGTGCGCGTGGAAACCCGCGATCGCGTACTGGCCGCGGTGGCCCGCCTCGGCTACAAACCCAATCTCTCGGCGCGCAGCCTGGCCGGTCAGCGCTCGTATGCGCTGGCGCTGGTCTACAACAACCCCTCGCGCAATTACCTGATGGAAATCCAGAACGGGATGCTGGAGGCGTGCCACGCCAACCACTACAACCTGATCCTGGGCCCGGTCGGCACCGCGCGCCGCACCTTGCCCGATCTGGCCGCGCTGTTCGAGAATTCGCGCCCCGACGGGGTGGTGCTGATCCCGCCACTGACCGACGACGCAGTGGTGCTGGCCTATCTGGAAGAACACGAAATTCCGTATGCGTCCATTGCGCCGCGGCACCCCGAAGGCTGCATCGGCGTGCGCATGGACGAGACCACGGCGGTGGTCGAACTGATCGGCCACCTGGTCGCGCAGGGCCACCGCCGCATCGGCCACATCAAGGGCCCGCGCGCGCATGGCGCCTGCCAGTGGCGCCACGCCGGCTATCGCCAGGCGCTGCGCCAGTACGGGATCGAGTACGACCCGGCGCTGGTGGTCAACGGCCAGTTCTCGTTCGAATCCGGCATCGACGCGGCCAACGCCCTGTTGGATCTGGCAGAGCCACCCACGGCGATCTTCGCCGCCAACGACGACATGGCCGCCGCAGTGTTCCGCGTCGCCGGCCAACGCGGCCTGCGCATCCCCCGGGACCTGTCGGTCTGCGGCTTCGATGACACCCCGATCGCCGGGCATATCTACCCGGCGCTGACCACGGTGCGGCAGCCGACCGCCGCCATGGGGCGGCTGGCCACCGAGCAGTTGATCGATCACATCCGCTCGCCGGACGCCGGCACCATGATCACCGTCGATCACGCGGTGCTGGTGCGCGAATCCACGCACCCACCGCGTCGCCGCTGATCGCCTGCCTCAGCCGCTGTGGCGCGAACCGCGCCACGCGTAGAACGCAATGAACAGGTAGCACAGCATCGGCAGCAGGAAGGACACCTGCAGCCCATGATGGTCGGCCAGCCAACCCATCGCCAGCGGGATCACCGCCCCACCGACGATCGCCATCACCAGCAGGCTCGATGCCTGGCCGGTCAGCCTACCGAGGCGGGCAATCGCCAACGCGAAGATGGTCGGGAACATGATCGAATTGAACAGGCCGATGCTGACCACACTCCACTTGGCCAGGTTGCCGCTGCCCAGCATCGTCACCGCCAGCAGGGCCATGACGATCAACGCGAAGACCCCCAGCATGCGGCGCGGATCCAGACGGGTCAGCAATGCCGCACCGAGCAGACGCCCGACCAGCGCGCCGCCCCAATACAAGGACACGTAGCGCGTGGCTTCCTGCTCGGTCAGCCCCTCACCGATACCCGGCATCGAAAGGAAGTTGACCAGCACGCTGCCGATCGAGACTTCCGCACCCACATAGAAGAAGATCGCCAGCACGCCATAGCGCAGGTGGCGGTGGCGCAGCGCATCGCGCAGGCGGCCCCTGCCGGTGGCAGCCTCGCCTTCCACGCCGGGAATGGTCGGCAGGCGGAACATCCAGATCGCCACCGCCAGCACGAACAGCGCCACTGCCAGGCCGAAGTACGGCACCTGCACCGATTGCGCTTCAGCAGCGCGATACGCGAGCGCTTCAGCGTGCGGCAGCAGCGCCAGCTCATCGGCCGTGCGCGGCGCGGCCGAGAGGATCAGCAGGCCACCGAACAGCGGCGCGATGGTGGTGCCCAGCGCATTCATCGATTGCGCCAACGTCAGCCGGCTGGAACTGGTCTGTTCCGGCCCGAGCAGCGCAACGTAGGGATTGGCGGCCACCTGCAGCACGGTGATGCCGGTGGCCAGCACGAACAGCGCGCCGAGGAACAGGCCGTACACATGCGCCTGCGCGGCCGGCCAGAACAGCAACGCGCCCACACCGGCAATGGCCAGCCCGGCCACGATGCCGCGCTTGTAACCCACCGCCGCGACCAGGCGCCCGGCGGGGAGCGACATCAGGAAGTACGCACCGAAGAAGGTGAACTGGACCAGCATCGCCTGCACCCAGGTCAGGGCGAACGCGGCCTTGAGGTGCGGGATCAGGATGTCGTTGAGGCAGGTGAGGAAGCCCCACATGAAAAAGATGGCGGTGACCACGGCCAGTGCAACGCCATTGCTTTGCACATGTTGTCCGCGGACGGCAGCAGGAGTGTCCATTGCATGTCCTTCCAGATTGGGAGTGCCGGCCAGTCGGCGGCCAGACATGGAACCTGCTTGGACCGCGATTGTCCAGCGCTGTCAGCAATCGGATCCGAGGGTCGGCCGATGCTGCAGTGCACGCGCCCGAATGCCTTCGCGCAGTTTCGTTCTGCACTGCACAACAGATCAGCATCGCCATTCCGGCGGCCCACGTCCCCGCAGAATCGAGCTACAACGCCCGTGCTGCAGTGTTTCCGCCGCGCGCGCAGCCGTCCCGACTGCAACGCACGACACAGCTCGGCGTCGGCCGCAAGCGCATCGCCACGTGCGTTTGTTGACAACGCTGTCAACCATGGCTCCAATCCGGGCCGTGCGCACTGGACCCCGCGCCGACACAACGCAGAACCGCCACGATCGAATTCCCTGGGGAGGGATCATCATGAAGACGTACAAGGCCGTACCCCGCAAGGCGATGCTCACCTCCGCACTTCTCGCTGTCCTGGCCGGCCCGGCCTGGGCGCAGGATCCTGCGGCCCGAGAGAACACCACGACGGCCCCCGATGGCGTCGATCCCACCACGCTGGATGCGGTGCAGGTCACCGGCATCCGTGGCAGCCTCACCTCGTCGATGAACCTCAAGCGCGACAGCCAGGGGGTGGTCGACGGCATCATTGCCGAGGACATCGGCAAGTTCCCGGATACCAACCTGGCCGAATCGCTGCAGCGCATCAGCGGCGTGTCGATCGACCGCACCTCCAGCGGCGAGGGCTCCAAAGTCACCGTGCGCGGCATCGGCCCGGACTACAACCTGGTGCTCCTGAACGGCCGGCAGATGCCGGCGTCCAACCTCGGCAACGGCGGTGCTGGCCTGAACGGTTCGCGATCGTTCGACTTTGCGAATATCGCCTCCGAATCGATTTCGGCCGTCGAGGTCTACAAGACCACCCGCGCCGACAATCCGACGGGCGGCATCGGCGCCACCATCAACATCAAGACGCTGCGTCCATTGGAGGCGGCGCCGGTCGTCAGCCTGGGCCTGAAGGCGGTGCACGACACCTCCAACGACAACGTGCCGCGCACGCTGCAAGGGTCCAACATCACCGGTGAGCTATCGGGCATCTTCAGCCAGACCTACGCCGACGGACGCTTCGGTGTTGCACTCAGTGCCAGCCATCAGGAACGCGACTCGGGCTTCAACCAGGCGACCGTGGCCGAAGGCTGGGCGACCCTTCGTGGCAGCGACACCACCGACTGGCGGGCGTTGCCACAACCAGGCACGGGCTATGCCGACCGGATCACCAACCGCCCGGGCGCCGATGATATCTATGGCCGCCCGCAGAACTCGGCCTACAACGTCAATGCGGTGCAGCGGCAGCGCACCAACGGGCAGGCCACGTTCCAGTGGAAGCCGCTGGACAACGTGACCACCACGCTGGACTACACCTATGTGGAAAACAAGGTCCAGCAGCAGCGCAGCGAACTGTCGGTGTGGTTCAACTATGGCCCTGGCGACAGCACCTGGACCAACGGCCCGGTTGCCGCGCCTATCGTCTACAGCGAAGACGTGGTCAACGGCGACGTGGCCATGGGCGGCATGAAGCTGGCGACCAAGAACAACATGGAAGCGGTGGGCTTCAACGTCGAGTGGGAGGTCAACGACGCGCTGGACCTGTCCTTCGACTACAACCGCGCCAGTGCCGAATCGCAGCCCGATGGCCCCTACGGCTCGGCGGGCGTGCTGGGCGTCGCCGCTTACGTGCGTGGCAAGACCACGGTGGATTACAGCGGCGACCTCCCCATCATCAACATCGCACTGCCTCCTGGCGGCATCCAGGCGTCGGATGCCCTGGTGACCGGCTCGGTCTTCCAGAACAGCTACAACAAGTCTGAAGTGGAGCAGCTGCAGGCCAAGGGCGTGTTCCGCTTTGCCGACTACTCCGCGCTGGATTTCGGCGTGGGCCACACCAAGGTGGACAATCGCTCGGCCGCGGCCATCATGCAGCGAGACAGCTGGGGTGGCGTCGGTACGCCTGCGGACTACGATGACAGCATCTGGTACGCCGATGACATGGGCAAGTACTTCAAGGCGTTCTCCGGCCACAACGATCCGCGCCTGACGGGCCAGTTCCTGGTCTTCGATTTCGACCGCCTGCGCGATCGTGCCGCCCAGGTGGCCAATGGCGTGGAGCCGGCCTGCCCCACCTGCTATGTCGCCCCGACGGAATACTCCGAGGACATCCGTACCACGGAAACGTCCAAGAGCGCTTACCTGCAATACCGCACTACCTTTGACTGGAACATGCCGCTGCATATCGCCGCGGGTGTGCGCTACGAACAAACCGAGGTGGAATCGCAGGCGCTGGTGCGCGTACCCACCTCCATCAGCTGGAATTCGCTCAACGAATTCAACATCACCTACGCCGAGGAAGGCGCCTTCGTGGGTGGCAAGGGCAAGTACGACTACATCCTGCCCAATGTCGACCTGAAGCTGGACCTGAGCGAATCGTTGGCGCTGCGCGGCAGCTACAGCCGCAGCCTCGGCCGTCCGGGCTGGACGCAGATCGAAAGCGGGCAGCGTCTGGACAACATCGTGCGCACCCAGGGCGGCACCGGCTCGCGTGGCAACCCGGCACTGGAGCCGTTGCTCTCGGACAACGTCGATCTCTCGCTGGAGTGGTACTACGGAGAGGCCAGCTACGCCTCGGTCGGCTTCTTCCGCAAGAACATCAAGAACTTCATCAGCAATACGATCGCGCGTGAGGATGCAGGCAGTCTGCACACCCCGGTGGGCGGCGCCTACTGGAACGAGGCACTGGCATCGGGCTGCGTGGCTACCGATACGGTGTGCCTCCGCAACTACATCTTCACCAACCATGCCGGCGACCCGGGCGTGACCTCCACCGGTGTCAACTCCGCCGGTCAGCTGACCGGCAGCATCGTCGGCCAGCCGGGTGATCCGATCGCCGGGTTTGATGTCACCCTGCCGGCCAACCAGCGTTCGGACCACCTCCAGGGTTGGGAAGTGGCCGTGCAGCACCTGTTCGTCCAGTCCGGCTTTGGCGTGGCGGCGAACTACACCAAGGTGAAATCCGGCCTGACCTTCGACAACCTCAGCCTGGGCGACCAGTATCCGATGATCGGCCTCAGCGATTCTGCCAACGCGGTGCTGTTCTACGACAAGAACGCCTGGCAGGTCCGTGCGGCCTACAACTGGCGCGACAAGTTCCTCAACGGCATCGGCGGCCAGGGGCCCAACCCGAACTACACCGAAGCCTACGGCCAGCTCGATCTCAACATCAGCTACGCGGTCAGCGACCAGCTGACGCTGAGTGTGGAGGCGATCAACCTGACCGACGAGACCATGCGCACCTACGCGCGCCATTCCAACATGCTGCGCTACGCCACCCAGACCGGGCCGCGTTACATGTTCGGCGTTCGCTACAAGTTCTGAGTCGGCTGTACCGACCCGCAGCACCGGAAGGCCGCGCTCACCCCGCGGCCTTTCGCTTCCGCCACCCCCGCGCTACCGTGGGCGCCACCCGCCTCTGCTATCAGGACGCCGATGTCTGCCATGCCCGGCCCGATCGAGGAACTGCATGATCTGGATCCGGCGCAGCTGCACGCGCAGTTGCCCGGCTGGACGACACCGAAAGTGATCCGCGGGCTGGTGGCGCAGTGGCCGCTGGTCAGCGCGGCGACGCAGTCCGCACAGGCGGCGGTCGCCCATCTCAAACAGTTCGACCACGGCACGATGCCGGTCACCGCCACCACGGCGCCGCCGGAGGCCAAGGGGCGTGTGTTCTACAACGCCGACATGAGCGGCTTCAATTTCCGCCGCGAGCAGATTCCGTTGAAGGTCGTGCTCGACACCCTGCTCAAGTACGCCACCGCGCCGACGCCACCCTCGATCTACGTCGCCTCGACCACGCTGGACAGTTTCCTGCCCGGCTTCCGCCGGGCCAATGCACTTGCGCTCGGCGTGGACGATCCGCTGGCCAGTATCTGGATCGGCAACCGCTCGCGTATCGCCGCGCACCAGGACGTGCCGGACAACCTGGCCTGCGTGGCCGCCGGCCGCCGCCGGGTCACCCTGTTCCCGCCGGCGCAGGTGGGCAATCTGTATATCGGGCCATTGGACTTCACGCCGGCCGGGCAGGCCGTCAGCCTGGTCGACTTCGCCGCACCGGACCTGGCACGCTTCCCGCGCTTCAGCGAGGCGCTGGCCCACGCACAGGTGGCCGAACTCGGCCCCGGCGATGCGGTGTTCATCCCCTCGTTGTGGTGGCACCACATGGAGGGGCTGGAGGCGTTCAATGTACTGGTCAATTACTGGTGGCGGCCGGTGCCGGCGTGGCGGGATGCGCCGATGAACGCACTGATGCTATCGCTGCTGGCCATCCGCGATCTGCCACCGGCACAGCGTGCGCATTGGCAGGCGATGTTCCAGCACTATGTCTTCGAGGCCGATGACCACACCGCCGCGCATATTCCCGAAACGGTGCGCGGCGTGCTCGGGCCGCTCGACCAGGCCGGCGCCGATCATCTGCGCGGCGTGCTGCGCAAGCGCCTGGAGCGCTGAACGGGCCACCACGGCGGCGCCGACTTCACCCACGTGGGGGTGTAATCCGCAATAATCGCCGCCCAACGAGTTGTTGACCGCCCGGGGGCGGGGTCGTGCGCTCCTGACTGTTTCGCTGCTGCCGTTCCATCCGCATGTTCCGGTTGGTGCTGCACCCTGCCGCCCGTGAACCGCATGCGTCCGTTGTCCACCCGTCTGAACCTGGGCAAGTTGATCCTTGCCCTGGCCCTGCTCAGCGCGCTCATCGCGCTGGCCAATACCCTGCATGCCAGCTACCGCGTGCAGCGCGAGCAGCTGATCGGCAATACGCTGGAAGCCAACCGTGTGTATGCCAGCAAGCTGGCGGAGTCGACCCAGAACTTCGTTCTGTCAGCGCAGCAGCAGGTGGCCTACAGCGCCACCCTGCTCGGCCAGCGTGTGCATGATCGCAGCGAACTGGAAGCAGAAGCCGCACGCCTGCAGCTGCAGACCAACAGCTTCAACTCGGTGCTGATCGTGGATGCCGGCGGTACCGTGCTGGCGACCTCCCCACAGAGCCTGGCCCTGCAGGGCGTGCTGCTCAAGAGCGCCGGCAACCGCGATGCCCTGGAGCGCCGCGTCCCCTTCATCAGCGACCCCTACCAGGCCGCGACCGGGCGCCTGCTGGTGGCGATTTCACATCCGATTTTCTCCGCGCAGGGGAGGTACCAGGGCTATGTCAGCGGCACGATCTACCTGCGCCAGCGCAGCATCCTGCAATCGCTGCTGGGCAAGCATTATTACCGCGATGGGTCCTACCTGTACGTCGTCGACCGCAACGGTCGCATCCTGTACCACATCGAACAGGACCGGGTCGGCCAGTTCGCGCTGGAGAACCCGGCCGTGCAGGCGGTGACCCGAGGCCACTCCGGCGCGCAGCAGGTACGCAACAGTCACGGCGTGCAGATGCTGGCCGGGTACGCGCCGGTGCCGAGCGTTGGCTGGGGCGTGGTGGCCCAGCGGCCGACCACCGCCACGCTGGCCTCACTGTCCAAGCTGATGTCGGCGGTGATCTGGAATGCGATTCCGCTGGGCATCCTGTCGCTGCTGATCACCTGGTGGTTCGCGCGGCGCATCTCGCTGCCGCTATGGCAGCTGGCGCGCAACGTGCAGAACCGCGACACCGGCATCGCGATCCGCCACGTCACCGGTATCCGGGCCTGGTACTACGAGGTCGCCCAGCTCAAAGCCGCCCTGCTGTACAGCTTCAACCTGCTGCAGGACCGCATCGGCAAGCTCAACCGCGCCAGCATGACCGATCCCCTTACCGGCCTGCAGAACCGGCGCGGCCTGCAGCAGGGGCTGGAAGACTGGCAGGCACGCGGCCAGCCGTTCGGGATCATCGCGCTGGACATCGACCGCTTCAAAAGCATCAACGACCGCTTCGGTCATGCGGTCGGCGACGCCGTGATCCTGCGCATCGCGCAATTGATGCGAGATGGCTCACGCGACACCGATCTGCTCTGCCGCAACGGCGGTGAGGAGTTCCTGATCCTGTTGCCGGGCATCGACGCCCTCCATGCCGCGCAGGTGGCCGAGCGCCTGCGCATCCAGGTGGCCGCCGAAGTGTTCGAGCAGGTCGGCACGGTCACCGTGTCGCTGGGCGTGGCCCACTACCCGACCTATCACGATGATCCGCAGCAGGCGCTGCGGCTGGCCGACAAGGCCCTGTACATGGCCAAGGAACAGGGCCGCAACCGCACCGTGGTGTACCCGCAGCCTGAAGGCACGGGCACCAGTTGACACCGGGGTCGCGGGCGCAATGCGCCGCGGCCCGTGTCAGGCTCAGCTGCCCAGCGGGGTGCGCAGGCGCGGCGCGTTGGGGTCGCCGGCCAACGTAGCCGAGCCGTCGGTCAGCAGATCCGGCGAGAAGCCGGCGCTCTCCGGGCGTGTGGACCACGGGATGGCGTTGCGTGGTCCTGGAATGTAAGCGCGCCACTGCGCCAGGTCGTCAGGCATGGCGGTGTTGATCGCGAAACTGACCGGCACGCGGTAGGTGCGGAACGGCGCCTCCAGGCTGGCGTCCTCCGCGCTCAGCGGAAAGCGCCACTTGCGCGCGGCGTCCAGCGATGCCTTGCTCAGGCGACTGCGGATGAGATCCATCTGGGCTGCCGTCCCCGTGCTTCTCAGATTCACCTGCTCGGCAACCTGGTCGACCACACGCCCTTCCCGGTCAACCTTCAGGGCGAGGTACACGGTGCCCTGCCCACCCACGCGGAACACGTCGGCGGGGTAGCGCGGGGGTGGCGTACGCACCCTGGATTTGATTTCCCGTCCCGAGGCATCCTTCCGGGCGCCATCGAAATGTGCACTGATCAGCCGCACGTTGAAGGTATCGTTCGCACCCGGCTGGGCGACGACACGTACGGTCATCCGCGCATCCATCGGTACCGGGGCGCCGTCACGCACATTCGGCTCGAATTCCCAGTTCTTCACGGTGTCACGCACCAGCGTGGCCACTGCCTCCGGAAGCAGGTCCTGCTTGTCGATCTCCAGCGCAGTGATGCGGCCGTCGTCGCCAATGGCGAGGGTGCCCTCGACCCGCATCCCCATTTCCACCGGCACATCGGCCGACGGCTTGGCCGCGTGCGCTGGCGCTGCTGCCAGCACCAGTGCCACGGCGATTGCCTTGATGATGTCCATCGCGTTGTTTCTCCTTGTGCCATTCATCGTCATCGGTACCGACAGCCTACCCACTGGGGCCGGCATGCAGGGTCAGCCACCCAGCGGCGTCAACAGGGTCGGCCCCTTGCCGGCGGCATCGGCCATGAACACCCCGCCGGACGGCAGCATATCGGCCTTGCCATCGGCCGCCATGTCCATGTCCCTGCGCCACGGCGCCTGCTGGCGCGGGCCGGGAATATAGGCATCCCAGCGACCGTAGCGCTCGGCGTCGTCTCCGAAGGAGAAGCGTACCGGCACCCGGATGGTCCAGCTGGCTTCATTCCTGTACTCGCCGGTGGTCGGAATCCTGAACGTCCATTTGCGCGCAGCACCCATCGCTACCCGCGACAGCTTGTCACGCATCTTCCGCATGTTCGCCTCATTTGCGATCACACGCAGGTTGACCTGCTCGGTCGCCACGTCCAGGGCGTTGCCATCGCGCCCGACCTGGATCAGCAGGATCACGTCACCGCGTCCCCCTGCATTGAACACGTCCTCCGGATACGCCGGCCGCGACATCTTCCTGCCGGTCACGCTGCTGGTATCGGTTGGGTCGTACGTGTCGAAACTCGCCGCCAGCAGGGTGACCTGGCCCGTGCCATCCGGGTTGTTCTTTGCCCCCAGGCGGATGCTGGCCGGCGCACGCGCCTTGACGGCGCGGCCCTGGCGCCGCACCGGCTCGAAGCGCCAGGTGTGCACCGCACGTTCGACGAACCGGACGATTCCCTCGTCCACCTGGTCCGGCTTGTCGAGACGGAACGCTTCGACCTGGCCTTCGGTACCGATATCGATCTCGCCGGTAAGCACCATGCTGGCTTCGGCCTGCTCGCGCACCTCGCGCTTGGTCTGTGCGTCCGCATCGGGGACCACGACCATGCCCACGCCGCTGAAGGCCAGTGCCAGGGCAAGAATAGGGGAACAACGCATCGCACTATCTCCTTGTGGATACCTGACAGCGTAGCGCAGCGGCGTTCCTGTGGACAATCAAGCCAGCCGCAGCGCGCCGGCATACGGCGGCGTGTCCGGAAAATCACCGCTGGCAAAACCTGCCTGCAGCTGTTGCCACCACACGGGATCCAACAGATGGCCGAAATGCTCGCGCACGGCCGCCAGCTCGGGCGCCGGCAGCCCCATGAACATCCAGAACCGCTCCGGAAACACGTCACGCGGGCCGATGTCGAACCAGGGTTCATCAGCCAGCGCTTCCTCCTCATTGCGCGGCGTCGGCCATGCACGGAAGTTGCACTCGGTGACCAGGCACAGCTCGTCGTAGTCGTAGAACACCGCGCGCCCGTGGCGGGACACACCAAAGTTCTTCGGCAACATATCGCCAGGAAAAATGTTGTTGCGCGCCATGTCGGTGATCGCCTGCGCGTAATCAAGCGCGGCGACGCGACGTGCCTCGGCGGTCTGCTCACGCAGGTACAGGTTGAGCGGACGGAAACGCCGCTGCACGTAGCACAGCGCGATCACCAGTTCGTCGCCGTCCTCGCGCACACTGCTGGCGCACTGGGTCAGCAGCTCCTCGCGCAGGGCCGAAGAGAAGCGCGCCCGCGGGAACCGCAGGTGCCGATAGGGCTGCGCATCGAGCAGCCGACCCACGCGATCCAGGTTGAACACCAGGGCGTACTTCTCCTCGACCTGGTGCCGGGTCATGGTCTTGGGCCAGGCGAAACGGTCCCGGATCAGCTTGAACACCAGCGGATAGCTGGGCAGGGTGAACACCGCCATGACCATGCCGGGCGTGCCGTCGGCATGCACCAGCTGCTCGCCCGGCTGTTCCTGGAAGTGACGGAAAAAGGTGCGATAGCGTTCGGTCTTGCCCTGCTTGGCACGCCCGAGCACGGTGTAGATCTCATCGACCGGCTTGCCCGGCAGCAGGCTGCGCAGGAACACCACCGCATCGCCTACCGTGGCCAGATCGGCCTGGAAATAGCTGCGCGAGACGCCGAACAGATGCGCGACATCACGGCGCCGGGTCAACACCGCATCCACGCGCAGGCCGCGCTCGTCATGGACCAGCGCGATCACGCAGGGCGAGAAGCGATGCTCACCGAATACGCGCCCCACCAGATAGGCCCGACGCTCGCGATAGAACACGGTGTCGAGCAGTTCAATGCTGCGCACCGGGTAGTCGCCCCAGTGCGCCAGATCGTCCTGCAGGCGCACCGCGATCGCCGCGGCGCAGCGCAGCTGGTGCGCGTACGGCACATCGAAGCGGTAGTCCCCCAGTACGCGCATGAAGGCATCGGCCGGGCGCGTGGGCGACAAGGTGTAGCTGTGTCGCGCGACCGGATGGGTAATGGCGTCGGAGGGCTCCACATCCATCGCCATGAACTCGATCGCCCCGTCTACGCCACGGGTGGCGAACAGCCGGCGCGCCAGCGTGTTGTAGAACGTCTTGTACAGCTCGGCGTCGATCAGCCCCGCCAGCAACGCCGCATAGGCCGTGCGCACCTGCAGCCACAGCGCGCGCTCGCCGATGCGCTCACCGACTGCACGGCGCAATTCATCCACGGTCTCGGCGATACACCGGTCGTACAGCCCGATGCGCTCCACGGCGTCCTGCCGTGCACCGGCCCAGTCGCGCCGTTCGAAGCGCAGCCGCGCACGCCGCGAGATCGCCGCGAAGCGCGCGTGGTAATCCTCGAACCCATCGCGGATCAACCGCGCAAGCGCCTCCGCTGACGCAGTCATGCGGTGCCACCGATGAGGCATGGAACGTTCTGGCAGGAACAGCGACCGTGCATGCATCCACTTCCACAGGACCTGCTGCCACCATACGGCAGCGACTGGGCGCTTGCCCAGCGGGCGCCCACAAAAAAACCCGCGCCGAAGCGCGGGTTCTTCATCGATCACCGCAGCCGCGGGACCGCTTCGTTACAGCGCAGACAGCGCGCTGTTGAAGGTGGTGCTCGGACGCATCGCGGCGCTGGCCTTGGCCACGTCCGGACGGTAGTAGCCGCCGATGTCGACCGGCTTGCCCTGCACCGCCGCCAGCTCGCCAACGATGGTCTGCTCGTTCTCGGCCAGGGCCTTGGCCAGTGGAGCAAAGCGGGCCTTCAGCGCGGCATCGTCATCCTGCGCGGCCAGGGCCTGGGCCCAGTACAGCGCGATGTAGAAGTGGCTGCCGCGGTTGTCGATGCCACCGAGCTTGCGTGACGGCGACTTGTCGTTGTCCAGGAACTGGCCGTTGGCCTGGTCCAGGGTCTTGGCCAGCACGGTGGCACCGGCGTTGTCGTAACGGTTGCCCAAGTGCTCCAGCGAGGCCGCCAGCGCGAGGAACTCGCCCAGCGAATCCCAGCGCAGGTAGTCCTCTTCCACGAACTGCTGCACGTGCTTGGGCGCCGAACCACCGGCACCGGTCTCGAACAG
>Ga0160445_100119_pt1 | contig 69517 bp, 64 predicted proteins | sample HID1972M_E1MG_FD_108215 | JGI IMG/M metagenome (GOLD analysis project Ga0160445, IMG submission 108215) | Enriched pill bug-associated microbial communities from UW Madison campus, WI, USA - HID1972M_E1 MG | ecosystem: Host-associated > Arthropoda: Insects > Digestive system > Unclassified ... | reverse complement strand
TCAAAACAAGAATACTGGCAAAAATAACGGCTATGACCCTGGTTCAGTTCATGAATAAATTTATATTCAACAGGAACATTAATAACATTAAAATTCAAATAATTTAATTTCACCCAACGGGTAATAAACAGTTTTTTATTAAATTTGTTAAGTAATAAAAGTAAAGTATTATTAAATATGGGCTTTTTAAAATTTTTATTTATCGCAATTGTGGTGTTATGGGTATTACGTATACTCACAGCCCGTTTATTGCCTTGGATTTTAAAAAGATTTGCTACAAAGATGCAAGAACAAGCTTTTAAAGAATTCCAAGCTCAAAGCCATAATCGGCAGCGTCCCCGGGATCACCAAAATGCTCATAATCAAAAAAAGGCCGACGGTAAAATTAATATCGATTATATCCCTCCTCAGCCATCCAATCAAAATGGTAATAGCGCAGGGGAATTTGTAGATTTTGAAGAAATTAAATAAAGGTTTTCCTATAAAATCTTAATCTCTTCATAAAAAGTGAATTCTATTCTATATTTTTGATCTTTTAGATATAAAATATAGAATTCAAAGAATGAAACACTGGTTTATTCGTAACTCCATCCATTTTGCAATTATTGGAATATTTATAGCTATCTGCTTTATCTATTTTACCCCAGCCTGGCAAGGTAAAACTCTTATGCAGCAAGATGTTAGTCAGGCAAATGCCATGGCAAGGGAGATCATGGAATTCAAAGATAAAGATGGGAAAGGACCCTTGTGGACTAACTCTATGTTTGGTGGAATGCCATCTTATCAAATTTGGGTTTCTTACCCTAAAAATATTGGAACCCATATCATGGGTTTTTTCAAAACTGTTTTTCCAAACCCAATTGATACCATATTATTTTATTTAATAGGAGCTTACCTATTATTTAATGTTATGCGGGTAAAACCGTGGATCGCTGCATTAGGTGCAATTGCTTTTACCTTTTCGTCTTATAATTTTATTTATTTAGAGGCTGGGCATGCTAATAAAGCTTATGCCATTGCATTTTTTGCACCGGTAATAGCAGGCGTTTTGCTTACTTTAAGAGGTAAGTATTTATGGGGCGCGGCCTTGACAGCCTTATTCTTGGCTTTAGAGATTAGGGTTAATCATATTCAAATGACCTACTACCTATTCATTGCCATGTTGATATTGGTAGGAATTGAATTATATCATGCCTATAAAGGTAGAAAGCTTGCTGAATTTGGAAAATCCATGGGCTCGCTTGCAGCGGCTTGTGTTTTGGCTTTAGCTGTTAATGCCGGTCTTTTATGGACTACCTATGAATACAGTCAAGAATCTATTCGCGGGACATCAAACCTGGCAACAGGTACTAAAAAGGCGGAGACGAAAGGTGTGGAACGTGAATATGCCTATCAGTGGAGCCAAGGGGTAATGGAGAGTCTTACTTTTTTGATTCCTGACGCTTATGGGGGAGGGTTAAGCACCCATCTTGATGGCGATTCAGAGGTTGCAAAAGTGCTGATACAAAAGGGAGTTCCACGAGATCAGGCTGCTGGCTTTGCACAGCAAATGCCCACTTATTGGGGTGATAAGCCTTTTACTTCTGGCCCTTGGTATTTTGGGGCAATTGTTATCTTTTTATTCGTGCTCGGAATTTTCGTCGTGAATAGTCGTTTAAAATGGTGGTTATTAAGTGCGACACTCCTAAGTTTATTTCTAGCCTTTGGAAGGCACTTGCCTTTTATTTCAGATCTTTTCTTTAATTACTTTCCACTTTATAATAAATTCAGAGCCGTTGAATCAACCTTGGTAATTGCTTCCTTGTTTATTCCAATTCTTGCAGTTTTAGCCTTAAATGAAATCATTACAAGGAAAAAGGAGATTCCGCAGCTGGATAAGAAAGTGCTTTATAGCTTATATATAGTCGGTGGACTTGCTCTTTTAGTTGCTCTGTTACCAAGTATTCTTCTAAACTTTAGAGGCGCAAATCATCAATTATTAATGCAACAGCTAAATCAACAAATAGAAGATCATGCATTTGTACAATCCATTTTGAATGCATTAATCGAAGATCGTGCTTCTATGGCAAGAAGTGATGCATTTAGATCGCTGGTATTTGTACTTATTGGTGCTGCATTAATTTGGTTATGGATAAAGGATAAATTAAAGCCGAAAACAACCATCGTTCTACTTGCTTTAGCCATTCTTATAGATATGTGGGGAGTAAATCGCAGGTATTTAAATAAAGATAATTTTGTAGAAGAATCGTCAATTGCCAACCAGTTTCCGGAAAGGGAAGTAGATAAGCTAATTAATCGGGATAAGGCATTGGATTATAGGGTTCTGGATTTAACAATTCCTACATTCTCCAGTGCGAGTGCATCCTATTATCATAATACAATTGGTGGTAATCACGCGGCTAAACTGATGCGTTATCAGGAATTGATAGAACGGCAGTTCAATAATGCTATTAATGAAGATGTATTGGATATGTTAAATACCAAATATGTTATTACATCCAATTCAGAAGGGACACAACGTATCCAAAATAGGAATACCACAGCTGGAAATGCATGGTTTGTAAACCGGGTTACCTATGTTGATAATGCAGAAGAAGAAATGAAGGCAATTGATAGTTTCGATCCAAAAGAAGTAGCTATTGTGCATAAGGATTTTAGATCCCTTATTGATACTACCAAGGTTGGAACCTCAAAAAATGGTAGTATAGAACTGATTGATTATCGTCCAGATCATTTGATCTATGAATATTCTGCTCCTCAAAGTGTATTAGCTGTTTTTTCAGAAATCTATTATGACAAGGGATGGAAAGCCTTTGTTGATGGTAAAGAAATCCCTTATTTAAGAGCGAATTATGTTTTACGTGCAGCTCAATTACCTGGAGGAAATCATAAAGTTGAATTTAAATTTGAGCCGCAATCTTATTATTCAGGAGAAACAATTTCTCTCATTGCTTCCTTACTCTTGGTATTGACTTTTGGCTTCGCAGTTTACAGGGAACAAAAAGAAAATTAAGAATTACATATAAAATGCTTATATTACATAAACACAATAAATGTTCATAAAAATATAAAGCAAATGATTATTCAATTTAATACAGATAATAATATAAGTGGCAACGAAAGGCTTGCAGAATATATAGATACTTTACTAACAGATGGATTAAGTAGATTCAACGCTCATATCACCCGCTTAGAGGTTCATCTTACAGACGAGAATGGTAAAAAAGAAGGGCAGAATGATAAACGTTGCATGCTTGAAGCCAGAGTAGAAGGTTTGCAACCAATTGCTGTTACCAATCATGATAACACCATTGAGCAGGCGGTAAATGGAGCATTGGATAAGCTAAAAGCTTCTCTTGACAGTGTACTTGGGCGCTTGAAGAAATATTAAATTCTTGATTTGTTTTTATAATGGACAAAGTCATTTGTTCTTTTTGATTTTGAAAGGCAGCAGGCTCTGAGATTCTCAGAGCCTGCTGCCTTTCAAAATTTAATTTGCATGTACTCTTATGAGTTCTAGCCTAATAGATTACCGCATTTAATTTAACCTTTTATAACATTTTTCTATTTTAGAAAATTTTATATTTGTTTTTTTGATCATAACACATGAATATGGATTTTAGAAGAATAATACCAATTATAGGATTAAGTTTAATTTCTTTCTTTGGCTTTGCTCAGGAGTTTAAAGCTGGAAAAGCAAATTGGCAAAACTTAGATCTTAAAGAGGATGGTGTTTTTGGAATAAGTACAGAGAAGGCTTATAATAAGCTTCTTAAAAATAAAAAAAGCACTCCTGTAATAGTAGCGGTATTAGATGGAGGAATCCAGATTGATCATGAAGATTTAAAAGCCGTGATTTGGGTGAATAAGGACGAGGTTGCAGGAAATGGTATTGATGATGATGGGAATGGTTATATCGATGATGTGAACGGCTGGAATTATCTTGGAAATAAAGAAGGTGAAAATATTCAATATGACAATTTAGAACTTGTTCGTTTATTAAGAGATCTTCAACCGAAATATATTTCAGTATTGCCATCTACGCCTCTTTCCGAAACTGAAAAGAGAGAGTTTCAGGAATATCAAAAGATGACAACGGATTATATGAATAAGCTTCAAAGAGCCCAGATGGGAGAGCTTAATTATAGGGTTTTAAAGGATATATTGGACAGTGTTATAGTTTCAATTGGAAAGCCAAATCCTTCAAAAGATGAAATAAATCAATATAAAGCGAAAAATAAAAACGAATCGAAAGCAATTCGAATAGTAAAATCTGCTATGGACGATGGTTTAAGTTTTGAGGAGTTTTACAAAGATTTTAAGGAAGGATTCGACTATTTCTCTAATCAGATAAAGTACCATCTGAATATGGCTTATGATTCTCGTTATATTGTTGGTGATGATTATGAAGACGGAAATGAAAAAGGCTATGGGAATTCCAATGTGGAAGGCCCGGACGCAGATCATGGCACCCACGTTGCCGGAATTATTGGTGCCGTTCGTGATAATGGCTTGGGGATTAAAGGGGTTGCTGATAATGTTTTGATTATGGGGCTGCGGATGGTTCCGGATGGAGATGAACGCGACAAGGATATAGCCAATGCAATTCGTTATGCTGCCGATAATGGTGCTAAAGTTATGAACATGAGTTTTGGGAAGGGATACGTTAAAGACAAACAAATTGTAGATTCTGCAGTAAGGTATGCAATGGAAAAGGATGTGTTATTGGTTCATGCAGCAGGTAATGATAGCGAAAATACGGATCATGTTTCTAATTTTCCTAATCGTCGGTATGTAGATAGTTTAGGTATAAATCAAGGTGAGGGAGAAGCCTGGCTTGAAGTCGGTGCAACTTCTTGGGAGAAGAACAATCTGGTTGCTTCCTTTTCTAATTTTGGTAAACGTACGGTTGATGTATTTGCTCCTGGTGTTGATATTTACTCAACCATGCCAGGATCCAAATACAAGGAACAAAGTGGAACCAGCATGGCCTCGCCTGTAGTAGCAGGATTAGCTGCAATGATTCGTTCTTATTTTCCTAAATTTACCGCAGTTGAAGTGAAAGATATTATAATGCAATCTGTTGTTAAACCGGAAGAGAAAGTTAAAATAAAAGAGAATGGTACCAGCAAGAAACTTTATTTAAGTGATATAAGTATTACCGGTGGAATTGTGAATGCTTATCATGCGATTGAATTGGCACAGAAATTATACAAGGACAAAAAGTAGAATTTTCTGTTTCTATAAATGAATTATTAAAAACTTCACAGAAATAATACTAATGTGCTAAGTGTAACGTTATATATATTCTTAAATATATAATTTATGCGTATGGACGAAATATCTACTTCTAAGTTAAGAAAACATAATCCTGAAAAAGAGCTTATGTTTAATGCTATTAATATTGAAACTGACAGTTCTTTTGAAAAGAACTTAATTATTCTATTAGATAAGCAATTAGTCAATCCCAGAGAGCAGATTGTAAATCAGATTTTAGATTTTTCTAAAAGATCACTCTAGTTGGTTTTAAATAATCCTTATACCTATCTTTGAATATGCTTAAAAAAGATAGGTATAAAGCTTTTGTTGATTATTTTTCAACTCATCAACCGAATGCAGAAACCGAGCTCCAGTATAACAATCCCTTCCAGCTTTTAATTGCGGTTATTCTGTCAGCTCAATGTACGGATAAACGTGTTAATATGGTAACTCCTGCTTTATTCGAACGATTTCCTAATCCACAAGTTTTAGCGGAAACCACACCGGATATTGTATTTGATTATATTAAAAGTATTAGCTACCCAAATAACAAAGCTAAATATTTGGTAGGTATGGCTAAACTACTAATTGAAGAGTTTGGCGGCAAAATTCCAAATACAGTTGACGAACTTATTCGTTTACCCGGTGTTGGTAGAAAGACTGCAAATGTGATCGTATCAGTTATCTTTAATTTGCCTGCCATGGCAGTAGATACTCACGTATTCCGGGTTTCAAGAAGAATTGGTTTAACTAATGGTAAAACCGTTTTAGCGGTGGAAAAAGACTTAGTAAAAAATTTTCCCGAAGAAATAATTTATATTGCCCATCACTGGTTAATATTGCATGGGCGATATATTTGTGTGGCACGCAGACCCAAATGTGAAATCTGTCCATTAACTTCTTTTTGCCGTTATTATGAAAAAAACAATATATAACTTTAGTATAAAGGTATTAGTATATATTTTATTTTTTAATATTTTAATCGTACTTTAGCTAAAATTATTAGTAGTTATATTTTTAAAAAATTTTCCTTATACATATTATTAGATCTTGATTATGAATGAAAATGCTGAAAAATTAAAAGCCTTACAGCTTACCTTAGATAAATTGGAAAAGTCCTATGGTAAAGGTGCAGTAATGAAATTGGGTGATTCGGTAGTTGAGCCAATCGATTCAATCTCAACAGGTTCCTTAGGTCTTGATATTGCCTTAGGTATTGGTGGTGTTCCAAAAGGACGTGTGGTAGAAATATATGGGCCTGAATCTTCGGGCAAAACAACATTGGCAACTCACATCATTGCCGAAGCTCAGAAAAAAGGTGGTGTAGCAGCTTTTATTGATGCTGAACATGCTTTTGATAAGTACTATGCAAGTAAATTAGGAGTTGATATTGAAAATTTATTAATTGCCCAGCCTGATAATGGAGAACAGGCACTTGAAATCGCAGATAATTTAATCCGTTCTGGTGCAATTGATGTTATTGTAATAGACTCAGTTGCGGCATTGGTACCTAAAGCGGAGATTGAAGGAGAAATGGGAGATTCGAAAATGGGATTACAGGCTCGTTTAATGTCTCAAGCTTTACGGAAATTAACGGGTACTATCTCTAAAACAAATTGCTGTTGCATCTTTATTAACCAATTACGTGAGAAAATTGGTGTAATGTTTGGTAATCCTGAAACTACAACCGGTGGAAATGCATTAAAATTTTATGCTTCAGTACGCTTGGATATTAGAAGAATATCACAAATTAAAGATTCCGATGAGGTTTCTGGAAATCGAGTTAAAGTGAAAATTGTCAAAAATAAGGTTGCACCCCCTTTCCGGATTGCAGAATTTGATATTATGTTTGGTGAAGGAATTTCCAAGGTTGGTGAAATTATTGATCTTGGTGTAGACTTTAATATCATTAAGAAGGCTGGTTCCTGGTTTAGCTATGGTGATACTAAATTAGGGCAAGGCAGAGATGGTGTTAAAAGGATTTTATTGGATAACCCTGATTTGATGGATGAGCTCGAAGGTAAGATTCGTGCTGAAGTGACGGGTGAGAAGTTAGATGAAAAGAAAGAAAAGGCAGAAGGTTAAAGTAGAAGTTAGTAAATAGTTTGTTAAATAAAAAAGCTGCAATTTATGCAGCTTTTTTATTTTTTTGAAAATTATTCTGATTCCATATAAGATTCAATTGGTGGACAAGCGCAAATTAAAGTACGATCACCATAAGAATCATTAACGCGCCCTACGGATGGCCAAAATTTATTTGCCGATACATATTCTAATGGGAAAGCAGCGGCTTTACGGCTGTAAGGACGGTCCCAATTGTCTGAACTAATAATCTGTGCAGTGTGTGGAGCATTTTTCAATATATTATTTGATTTATCAGCTTCTCCATTTTCTATAGCTACTATTTCTTTCCGAATAGCTAGCAGAGCATCACAAAAACGATCGAGTTCAGCTTTTGATTCTGATTCTGTAGGTTCAATCATTAAAGTTCCTGCAACAGGGAAAGAAACTGTTGGGGCATGAAATCCATAATCCATTAAACGTTTGGCAATGTCTGTAACTTCGATACCTAGGGCTTTGAATGAACGGCAGTCTAAAATCATTTCATGGGCACATGTACCATTTGCCCCTGCATATAACACTGGATAATCGTTTTCTAAACGGGCTTTAATATAATTAGCATTTAGAATGGCATATTTTGTAGCCTTGGTCAATCCTTCGGGTCCCATCATGGCGATATAAGCATGTGAAATACCCAATATAGATGCGGATCCCCAAGGAGCGGAAGAAACAGCTGTGATGGAATGTGTGCCTTCAAGCTTAACTACCGAATGGCCGGGCAAGAATTCAACAAGATGGCTTGCAACTCCTATAGGTCCCATTCCCGGCCCTCCACCGCCATGTGGTATACAGAATGTTTTATGTAAATTTAAATGACAAACATCAGCGCCAATATAGCCAGGACTGGTTAATCCAACCTGAGCGTTCATATTTGCACCATCCATATAAACTTGTCCTCCATTTTCATGGATTATTTCACATATCTCAATAATTGCTTCTTCAAAAACACCATGAGTGGAAGGATAAGTAACCATTAAGCAAGAAAGATTGTCTTTGTTCTTTTCCGCTTGTGCTTTTAAGTCAGCAACATCAATATTTCCTTGCGCATCACATTTTATGACAACAATTTTCATTCCAGCCATCGCAGCCGAAGCAGGGTTTGTTCCATGTGCCGAAGCAGGAATTAGTGCTACATTTCGCTGACTTTGTTCCCGGCTCGTATGAAAAGCACGAATAACCATTAAGCCCGTATATTCACCTTGAGCACCTGAATTTGGTTGGAAACTCATTTTACTAAATCCCATAATTTCACACAACCAATTATTTAATTCATTAAATAATTGCATATAGCCACCAGTTTGATCGTTAGGTGCAAATGGATGTAATCCACCGAATTCCGCCCAAGTTAAAGGGATCATCTCAGTACTTGCATTTAGCTTCATAGTACAGGATCCTAAAGGAATCATGGAATGGCATAAGGACAGGTCTTTAGCTTCCAGCGATTTAATATAGCGTAGCATTTCATGCTCGGAATGATAGGAGTTAAAAACAGGATGGCTAAAAAATGCTGTGCTTCTTTGTAAATCGCTTGGTATGCAGGAATTTAGATTTTCAGCTAAATCTTGAATATTAATATCATCATTTCCCTTGCCTTTAACCTTAGCAAAAACTTTGATCAATGTTTTAACATCGTCCACTGTAGTTGTTTCATCAATGGAAATACCAATCGTTACCGCGTTATCATAGCGTAGGTTTATTTCTTGATTAAGAGCTTCGGCATGTATAGACTCAATTAAATCATCAACTTCTACGGTAATAGTATCAAAGAATGCCTGATTTTCAATCTTATAGCCTAGGTTCTCCAAAGCTTTTGCCAATAATGTGGTTAGACCATGAATTCGCTTAGCAATATTTTTAATCCCTTGAGGGCCGTGATATACGGTATAAAAACCTGCCATAATAGCTAATAATGCTTGGGCGGTACAGATATTTGAAGAAGCTTTGTCACGACGGATATGTTGTTCACGGGTTTGCAAAGCCATTCTCAATGCATAATTACCAGAAGCATCAATCGTTACGCCAATAATGCGCCCGGGAATATTTCTTTTACACGCATCTTTGGTCGCAAAATAAGCAGCATGGGGGCCCCCAAACCCCATTGGAACACCAAAGCGTTGGGTAGAACCTACCACTACATCTGCGCCCCACTCACTAGGAGGAGTTAAGAGAGCAAGACTCATGATATCAGCAATTACACCGAGAGACATGTTTTTTGTATGTAGTTTTTCTGCAAATGCCGAATAATTGTAAACTTCACCGTTTGCTGCCGGGTATTGAACGATAGCACCAAAAAATTCGCTTGTTAGTTCAATTTCTTCATGATTTCCAATTTGGAGCTCTATCCCATAAGACTCCGAACGGGTACGAATTACATCTAATGTTTGGGGAAAGATGTTTTCTGAAACAAAGAAGATATTTGCGTCTTTGTTTTTACGTAAGTTATATTGCATAAACATAGCTTCCGCCGCCGCTGTAGCTTCATCTAATAACGATGCGTTTGCAATTTCCATTCCCGTTAAATCAATAACTGCTGTTTGGAAATTAAGTAAGGCTTGTAAGCGCCCTTGTGCAATTTCTGCCTGATAAGGAGTATATTGAGTGTACCAGCCCGGGTTCTCAAGGACATTTCTTAGAATTACTGCAGGCACATGAACGTCATAATATCCTTGTCCGATATAGGATTTAAAGATTTTATTTTTTGAAGCTACTTGCTTCATTTTCTTTAAATATTCTACCTCGCTTAATGCTGACGGAAGATCTAGCGATTTATTGAGGCGGATTTTTGCAGGAACTGTATTTTTAATTAATTGATCCAAAGATTCTGCACCTACGGTTTGCAGCATTGCAGGGAGGTCTGATTTGCGTGGGGAAATATGTCTGCTTTCAAACTTTTCCTGGAAGTTAATATCAATTTTCATCGGGTAGAATATTTTTATGATAAATGTGCCCTTTAAAGACTGTATTTTGAGGGTTCATTTTCGAGGGCAAAGATAAGGAATTAATGGCTAATTTTGAATGTGTAAAAGACTTCACTTAACCATGAAAAATTAAACAGATCAAACAGCAAATGAGAGACATTTTTAATGTAGTTGATATTCCAGAGAAGTATATTATTCAAAGAGAAAGCGCTATAGCAGAAAAGCTAGGTAAATTAACAAGTACAGAATTAGCAATAATTTATAAAAATAAATGGTTTCACCTTTTGATACCAAAAAGTTTAGGTGGAGCAGAAATGACCCTTCCTGAATTTTCAAAGCTTATGGAAGGGTTGGCAGCTGTTGATGGAAGTTTTGCCTGGAATATAAATTTGGGTGCGGGAGCCAATATGTTTGCGGGCTTTATGGATCAAAAAGCAGCTTCTGAAATATTTAAAAGTAAAACTGCATGTGTTGCAGGCAGTGGGACGATTGGTGGTACTGCAAAAAGAGAAGATGATGGATTTATAATTGATGGCTATTGGAAATATGCCAGCGGTTCTGCTCATGCTACATATTTTTCCTTAAATGCCCAGTTAACAGATAGTAATGATGAAGGTGCATTTGCTTCTTTTCTTGTTCCGGCAGCTGAAGTTCAAATTTTAGATACGTGGAACGTATTTGGAATGAAAGCTACTTCGAGTTGTGATTTTAAAGTAAACAATATATGGGTACCTGAAAGCTTTCTTTTTAATCTTCAAAAACCATCAGCAACAGTTGATTCTACATTATACCGATTCCCGTTTATGTTATTGGCTGAAATAAATATGTTGGTTATGGTAAGTGGATTGGCAATTCATTTTTATGAGCTATTAAATGAATTAGCAAAGGATAAAAATTTTACCATTGAAGAGGTTTTAAATGAAGTTATGCCTCTCTTTTTAGAAAGCAGAAAACTTACTTTTACATTATTAGATAAGCTATGGCAAGAAATTATTTCAAAAGAACAAATACCTGTAGAATTAAGCAGGTCGTTTAATAAGTCAGTAACCAGAACAGTGCAGTTGGCCCGCCAATTAGTGGATGTTTTATACCCCTTCGCAGGTATGAAAGTAGTATTTGAAGATACGGAAATCAGTCGTGTTTATCGTGACTTTAAAGTGGCTTCTCAACATGGACTATTATCGCCAGCTACCCGGATTTGATGAATTTTGTTATACCTTTGTACCCATCCAGTAAAAATAAATGTTCGCTAAAATGAAGAAAAAAAGTCAGAAACAGGATGCACTCGATTACCATAGTAAAGGTAGACCCGGCAAAATAGAAGTAGTTCCAACAAAACCAACCAATTCACAACGCGATTTATCCTTAGCATACTCACCCGGTGTGGCGGAACCTTGCCTGAAAATTGCTGAAAACAAAGATGACGCCTATAAATATACGGCTAAGGGCAACTTGGTAGCCGTTATTAGCAATGGTACTTCGGTACTGGGTTTGGGAGATATTGGCCCTGATGCAGGAAAACCGGTGATGGAAGGGAAGGGTTTGCTGTTCAAGATTTTTGCAGATATTGATGTGTTCGATTTAGAGCTCGACACAAAGAATGTTGATGAGTTTGTTAATATCGTAAAGGCATTAGAGCCAACCTTTGGGGGAATAAATTTAGAGGATATAAAAGCACCTGAATGTTTTGAAATTGAAAGGCGTTTGAAAGAGATAATGGCTATCCCTGTAATGCATGATGATCAACATGGAACAGCAATTATTTCTGGAGCTGCATTAATTAATGCATGTGAAATACAAAAGAAAAAGATAGAAAAAATTAAAATTGTTGTTAACGGAGCAGGTGCTGCCGCTGTTTCATGCACCAAGATCTATATGTCTTTAGGAGCTAAAAGAGAAAATATTGTAATGGTAGACCGTTCGGGTGTAATTCGCGCTGATCGGGAAAAGCTAGAGCCAACAAAAGCTCAATTCGCCACCAGTCGCAATATTTATACATTAGAGGAAGCCATGGCCGATGCAGATGTTTTCATTGGCTTATCGGCAGCCGATGTTGTTTCGGTGTCCATGTTAAAGTCAATGAATAAAAATCCAATTGTGTTTGCGATGGCAAACCCTAAGCCTGAAGTGGACTACAATTTAGCAGTAAATACCCGATCGGATATTATTATGGCTACTGGGCGTTCAGATTTTCCAAATCAGGTTAATAACGTGTTAGGATTTCCATATATTTTCCGTGGAGCATTGGATGTCCGTGCCACCGCCATTAATGAGGAAATGAAAATTGCAGCAGTTTATGCTATCGCAGAATTAGCAAAAAAGACTGTTCCTGAAGCAGTAAATGAGGCATATGGTGAAACTAATTTTAAATTTGGAAAAGATTACATCATTCCTAAGCCTACTGATCCTCGTTTAATTACTTCTGTTGCACCTGCAGTGGCAAAAGCGGCTATGGAAACTGGCGTTGCACGTAAACCTATTGTTGATTGGGACGCATATGTTTTTGAATTACGAAGTAGGTTAGGCCTGGACGACCGGATTGTTCGTGATTTAACAGCTGCTGCTAAAAGTGATCCGAAACGGGTTGTTTTTACAGAAGCTGACAGTTATAAGATATTAAAAGCAGCGCAAATCGTTAAGGAGGAAGGAATTGCACAACCCATTCTTTTAGGGAATCGTGATAAAATTTTGCGTTTGATTGATACAAATGCCTTAGAGCTAGAGGATGTATTGATCATTGATCCTTTTGAAGAGCAAGAGACCGAACGTTTTAAAAAATATGTGCAATTTTTGTTTAATAAAAGACAACGACGTGGAATTACCGAAGCAGGTGCCCGGAAATTAATGTTAGACCGGAATTATTTTGCTGCCTGTATGGTAGAATTCGGTGAAGCAGATACATTAATATCTGGATTAACGAAGAATTACGCTTCTGCCATTCGTCCGGCTTTACAAGTAATTGGGACACAACCTGGAAGTCGTGTTGCAGGTATGTATATGATGCTAACCAAAAAGGGACCTGTTTTCTTCGGAGATACTACGATCAACGAAAATCCTACTGTTGATGAGTTAGTCGATATAAGTGTGTTATTGGATAAAGCTGTTAAGCGTTTAAATGTCAAACCCCGCTTAGCCCTTCTTTCTTATAGCAATTTTGGATCTAGTGATGGGGTGGTTCCTTTAAAAACACGTGAAGCCGTTAAAAAATTGCATGAGAAATATCCTGAGATAGTTGTTGATGGGGAAATGCAAGGTAATTTTGCAATTAATAATGAAATGTTGGTTGATAACTTCCCGTTTAGTGACCTAAAGGGGCAAGCTGCTAATACACTGGTATTTCCAAATTTGGAATCTGGAAACATTGCTTATAAGCTTTTGCAGGAATTAGGGGATGCAGAAGCAATCGGACCCATTTTACTAGGGATGAATAAGCCGGTTCATGTCTTGCAATTGGACAGTTCGGTACGTGAAATTATAAATATGATTACAATAGCAGTAGTTGATGTTCAATCACATGAGAAACTAATTTTAAATAAAAAAAGTTGAGAAATAATTCTTCAATTCTGAAATATGTATGAATATTTAAGAGGCAAACTAATTTATAAGGGTCCAACTCATGTAATTCTTGATGTAGGGGGTATAGGGTATCATCTCGCTATTTCTTTAAATACTTTTGAACAGATTAAAGCTGAGGAACAATGCAAACTATTTGTCAGTTTTCAGGTTAGAGAAGATTCTCATACACTTTATGGTTTTTTTGAAGAGGGCGAGAGAAGATTATTTTTGCATCTTTTGTCTGTTTCTGGTATCGGAGCCAATACAGCGCGTATGATTTTATCATCTATTACACCAATGGAAATTCAAACGGCTATTATTCAAGGTGACGTTGGGCTTATTAAACGGATTAAGGGAATTGGTCCGAAAACAGCTCAAAGAATGATTTTAGAATTACAAGATAAATTAAAGAAAGAAGGGCCAGATACTTTATTATCTGTTCCGAGAAATCAAACTGTACTAGATGAAGCCCTTTCTGCTTTGGTTATGCTTGGATTCATAAAAATTAAAGCAGAAAAAGTATTACAGGATATATACCACAATGAAAGTTCAATTAGTGTAGAAAATCTCATTAAGCAAGCGCTTAAAAAACTTTGATAAAATTCTTCTTATCCTTGAACTTTTATTTTTTTGCTATTATCGTTTAGATTGATAAATTTGAATAAAATTAAAACTATGAATTTTCCAACAGAATTAAAATACACTAAAGATCACGAGTGGATTCGTGTAGAAGGCGATGAGGCTGTTATCGGTATTACTGAATTTGCTCAAAGTGAATTAGGTGATATTGTTTTTGTTGATATTGACACAGTTGGTAATGAAGTTAATAAAGACGAACTTTTTGGTTCTATAGAGGCGGTTAAAACGGTTTCTGATCTGTTTATGCCAGTTAAATCTACTGTTCTTTCTGTAAACGATCAACTTGATGCAAGTCCGGAACTTGTAAATACAGATTCATATGGAAACGGTTGGATGGTTCGTGTTAAATTGGATAACCCTTCAGATATAGATTCTCTATTATCTGCAGAAGAATATAAAGAGTTAGTAGGTAAATAAATTTAATTCCTTCTATTGAAAAGACACGGTAAGGAAACTTGAATTTGTTCTTACCGTGTCTTTTTTGTAAATCTTAATCTATGAAATGAAACATTATTTATGGGCCATTATTTGGGCTGTCCTTGTATTATTCCTGGTATCATCTCCTATGCCAGACGTTTCTGATTCACGTCATTCATTTCCTGGAATTGATAAATTAGTTCATACAGGTTTCTTTTTTGTTTTTACTGTATTGATGTTTTTTGGTTCAATTATGAATGATAATGAGCCTAACTTAATTAGCTGGCCTAATTTAGTAGTTTTGGGTACCGGTAGTTTTTTTGCTATTCTAACCGAATTAATTCAAAAGTATCTATTTACCTATAGAAGCTTTGAGTATTGGGATATTTTTGCAGACCATGTTGGAATTGGTATGGGTTATTTTGCCTATTTGGTTCTTATTCTTGCCCTAAAAAAAATTAAAGAATGATTGTTACATTCTTATTATGTTTTCTTACTTGTAATCAGTCTAAATAGTTGTATTTTTGGAAACAATTAATATTATGAAGCTTTCAGATTTAAAATTAGGTCAATACGGAATTATTAAGGAATTTACCGATTTAGCATTATCGGTTAAATTAATGGAGATGGGCTGTTTACCAGGAGAATCTGTTTGCTTAGAACGCATTGCTCCAATGGGTGACCCAATTGCTATTAAAGTTTCTGGTTACCAATTAAGCCTACGTAAAGATGAGGCTTCAAATGTTATTTTATATCCTTAAATTAATATCGCTTGAAAATTGCTCTGGTAGGGAACCCAAATACTGGAAAATCATCACTATTTAATACACTAACTGGCTTAAATCAAAAGGTAGGTAATTTTCCAGGTGTAACGGTTGATAAAAAATACGGATTTTGTAAGCTTCCTGATAATCGCACTATTTCAGTTATCGATTTGCCGGGTTGTTATAGTTTATATCCTAAAACTCAAGATGAAGCAATCGTTTATGATGTTTTATCTGATAAAAATAATGAATCTCATCCCGATTTAGTAATTGTTGTAGTTGACGCGACTAATTTAAAGCGAAATCTGCTGCTTTATACTCAGGTGGCAGATTTAGGAATTCCTGTGATTTTAGCATTGAACATGAATGACCTTGCTGAAAAAGAACAGATTCTTGTAGATGCAGATAAATTATCGGAACGATTAGGCGTACAGGTTATCAAAATAAGCGCACGTAATAATGAGAACATAGATGGTTTGAAAAGAGCTATCGCTTTAGCACCTAGTTTTGCAATTCATTCATCATCTTACTCCATACCTTTATCTTCACAGAATTTAGTTGACCAAATTTCTCAAAATTTTGAGAATGATAATGAATATGCAAGTCTTTTATTAGCCCATCAATATCTTAACGCAAAACATTTATCAAAAGATAAAACAGAACAGCTAGATAAACTTATCATTGAACAAGATTTCAAATCAAAAGATCAACAAGTAGAAGAAACTATCTGGCGTTATAATTATATTGATAAACTGATCAAAGATTGTGTTCAAGTAACACCGAGGCCGGTAACACCTAGTTTAACCGATCGGATTGATGATGTCTTAACACATAGAATTTGGGGTTTTGTTATTTTCTTTTTAGTTCTATTATTAATTTTTCAGTCTATTTTTACATGGGCAGAATATCCAATGGCCCTTATTGAAAACCTATTTTCATGGTTGGATCAATTAGGACACCAGTTCTTGCCAGATGGAGCATTTGCCGATCTATTATTAAACGGAATTTTAGCTGGTTTAGGAGGCGTGTTAGTGTTCATTCCACAAATTGCTATATTGTTTTGTTTTATCGCAATTTTGGAAGATACAGGCTATATGGCCCGCATTACTTTTCTCATGGACAAATTAATGCGAAAAGTAGGTTTAAGTGGTAAATCTGTTGTACCCATGATAGGTGGCCTAGCTTGTGCGGTTCCATCTATTATGGCAACTCGAAATATAGAAAATTGGAAGGATCGGATAATTACCATTATGGTTACTCCGTTAATTAGTTGTGCTGCCCGTTTACCAGTTTATATTTTATTGATCTCATTGGTCGTTCCAGATGATAAGGTTCTGGGTATATTTGATCTGCGTGGACTCACTTTGCTAGGATTATACATTTTGGGAACTGTAGGCGCAGTATTCGTTGCATGGATAATGAAGAACCTGATAAAGGGCAAGGAAACATCCTATTTTATTATGGAGCTGCCTATTTACCGCAAGCCAAGATGGAAAAATGTTTTTTTAACAATGTTTGACAAAGTTAAAACCTTTATTTTTGAAGTAGGTAAGATAATAATTGCTATTTCTATTGTGTTATGGGTAGCTGCAAGCTATGGTCCGCCAAAACGGATGGATAATATAACTTTGAAATACGAATCGGAGGAATTCATTAATAATTATTCTCCGGAAGATTTGGAACGAATGAAATCTGCAGAAAGGCTTGAAAATTCCTATGTTGGAATATTAGGAAAGTCAATAGAGCCTGCTATCCGGCCTCTCGGTTTTGACTGGAAAATTGGAATTGCTTTAATAACTTCTGTAGCTGCCCGTGAAGTTTTCGTTGGTACAATGGCAACCATCTATAGCGTTGAAGGATCTGATGATGATACTTCAAATATTCGACAAATTATGGCAGCGGCTAAAAATCCGGAAACTGGTGAAAAAGTGTATACTACAGCAACTGCTTTTTCATTAATGGTATTTTATGCCTTCGCGATGCAGTGTTTAAGCACAATTGCTGTGGTTAAACGCGAAACAAATGGATGGAAATGGCCTGCTATACAGTTTGGTTATATGACTGCAATGGCCTATTTTTCCAGCTTAATTGTATATCAGCTGTTAAAATAATGGATCATGTAACCGTTCTTAAAAAGTACTTACCATTGGAAGCTGCCCGGCTATTAGCGCAATGGATAAGCGATGCACCTTGTCAATTTACAATTTCTGGGAATCGGAAGAGTAAATTTGGTGATTATCGTCCGCCATTTGCCGGGAAAGGTCATCGTATATCTGTTAATAATAACCTCAATCCTTATGCTTTTCTAGTAACAGCTGTTCATGAGTTCGCTCATTTAAAGACCTGGAAAGAACATAGAAACCAGGTTAAGCCTCATGGTTTGGCTTGGAAGAATAACTTCAAAATTTTAATGCAGCCTTTTTTTGCCTTGGATCTTTTTCCTGAAGATATTAGAGAAGCGATTTCTTCCTATTTGTCAAATCCAGGTGCATCGAGCTGTACTGATCATAATCTTTTTAGAACACTTCAAAAATATGATACGGTAAAAGAAGACCATATGGTTTTGGAGCATCTCCCAGACAAAAGCTTGTTTGCAATTTCTTCGGGCAGAGTTTTTGAAAAGGGTGAGAAATTACGGAAAAGATACCGTTGTATTGAGAAGTCCAGTGGTAGAATTTATTTATTTAACCCTTTAGCGGAAGTAAAGATATTGTCTTAATTTAGGACTTTTCTTCATTCTTTTCTTTCCATTGCCTGCTAAAAGATTTTTCCGCAACTGTAGGAAGTGTTCTGTGTTTACCCCAACTTCCTCGGAAGAAGTTTCTAAGAAGCCAGTTTTTAACTTTTCCTCCAAATTTATCGATCATACTTCTATTGGTGATAGCTTTGGTAAAGACTTTCCATCCAATACGTTCTAGAGCAGGACTTAGACCTTCTTTAACAGCATCTCGGCGGTTTGCAAGTAGCATATTATGAATATCGATTTTAACAGGGCATACTTCTGTGCATTTCCCGCATAAACTAGAGGCATAGCTTAAGTGTTTGAAGGCCTCCATGCCTCTCATATGAGGCGTTATTAATGAACCTATTGGTCCACTATAGGTGGTGTTGTATGTATGTCCTCCGATGTTTTTATATACCGGACAAGCGTTCAGGCATGCTCCGCATCGAATGCAATATAAGGCTTGACGTTGATCTTCTTTTGCTAAAACGTTTGTTCTGCCATTATCTAATAGAATAACGTACATCTTTTCAGGCCCGTCAGTTTCACCTTCTTGCCTTGGACCACCAATTATGCTATTATATACTGTTAAATTTTGACCAGTACCATGGCTTGATAATAAAGGCCAGAATAAATCCAAATCTGTAATGGATGGGATTATTTTTTCTATTCCTACTATTGCAATATGAATTTTTGGAAAGGTTGTGCTTAAGCGGATATTTCCTTCATTTTCAGTTAAGGCGATACTTCCAGTATCTGCAAGAAGGAAATTTGCCCCTGTAATTCCAACATCTGCCTGAAGATATTTTTCCCTTAAGAGTTCCCTGGCTTTTAATGTTAGTTGTTCAGGAGTAGCATCGATAGGCGTATTAAATCTTTCATGAAATAATTTCGCGATTGCAGCCAAATTCAAGTGCATGGCCGGTGTTACAATATGGTAGGGTTTCTGACCTAAGAGCTGCACGATATATTCGCCAAAATCACTTTCTATAGATTCAACTCCATGTTCTTCGAGGAATTCATTTAAATCAATTTCCTCCGTAGTCATTGATTTGGATTTTATTACATATTTGGCATTTGCTTCTTGTAAAATCTTCCAAATTTCCTGACGGGCTTCCTCTGCATCATTTGCCCATATAACTTTCCCGCCTTTTCGCTGGAAATTGGCTTCGAATTCAGGCAAATATTTATCCAAATTCTCCATTACTTTCCACTTCAGGCTATAACCCTTTCTTTTAGTATTTTCAAGGTTATTAAATCGAGAAATTCCAACTTCTACTGCAGCATTATATTTATCAATATTATAATTGAGAATTTTTCTATGGTCTAAATCGAATGCTTTAGATTCACTTTCAGTTTGAAAAATAGTTGCTGGTTTTAAAGCCATGAGGTTTTATTTATCTTTTATTGGAGTCAACTACTAACCGTTTGTCACGGTTAGCTATTTCCCATGCTGTATAAAATACTAATTTAGTGCGTTTCACAAGCAGTTCAAAATTTATTTTCTCAACCGTATCGCTTGGTTTATGATAATCTTCATGAACTCCATTAAAATAGAAAATCACAGGAATACCATTCTTCGCAAAGTTATAATGATCTGAACGATAGTAAATCCGTTCCGGATCATTCGGATCATTGAATTTGTAATCCAATTTTAATTTGGTGTATTGTGCGTTTGCTTCTTCGCTAATTTTATGTAATTCTGAGCTTAATTTATCGGAGCCGATAAGATATATATAGTTTGGATTCGATTTGTGTTCCGGATCAACACGGCCAATCATATCAATATTCAAATCGCTTACCGTATTTTTCAAAGGAAAAGTGGGGTAACGAGTATAAAAATCCGATCCTAATAATCCTTTTTCCTCTCCTGTTACGGTTAGGAAAAGTATGCTTCTCCTTGGCCCATTCCCTTCTTCTTTACTTTTTGAAAATACTTTAGCCATTTCTAAAACGGCAGTTGTACCCGACCCATCGTCATCTGCTCCATTGTAAATTTCTCCATTTTCAATGCCAACATGATCATAGTGTGCAGAGATAACAACTAATTCATCCTTTAAATCTGTTCCTTCCAAATAACCTAGAACATTTTGGGATTTAACTGGTTTTACACTTGTGCCATAAGTAGCAGAGAGCATTGCTTTTAAAATCTTTGTCGCTGGCTTCCCTTTTTTATTTATTTCAGCTTTTAATTGGGTTAGAGAAGTGCCTGACTGATTTAAGAGCTGATCTGCCAAATCAAACGTAATATGTGCTACTCCAATTGTGTTAGAGGCTGCTCTGAAATTGTCTTTTAGGGTAATTCGAGATTTACTAAGGTTACTACCGAAATTTTTCAATACATTATCAACTTCAGAAGAAGCTGCAATAATCAGTTTAGGCTTTTTAGCTAAAATAGCTTGAAGGCGTTTGTTTCTTTGTGTTGACCAATCCGAGAGTTTCTTTGTCCCTGTAATATAAGAAATGCCACTTTTATTTATTGGCTCACTTTCGTTAATAAGTAGAACAACTTTTCCGGTTATATCAAATCCCTGTAAATCATCATAGGAATCATTACTTATTCCATAGCCGAGAAAAAGAATCTCATCCGTATTTATAACATTCATGTCTCCAGAGCCGGTCATAAAAAATCCCTCTGTAACCTTATAATCTTTGCCATTTATTGTAAAGTTCTTAACTTCAAATTGGCTTTCTACCAAGTCAACAGGTTGGAAATAACTGTTATTTACAGGAGCGATTAAGTTTAGTTTTTTAAATTCTTCAGCAATATATTGTGCAGCTTTCTGTCCACCAGGTTTCCCGGTATCACGACCTTCAAACTCGTCAGATGCTAAAATATTCAAATGTTTTTGGGCATCTTTCTCATTGATTTCATTCGCATATTTTGTTGCATTTGAATCTAATTGCGCACATGCATTTGAGAAAATCCCAAATCCAATAAATAATAAGGATAGATTTTTAAAAAGCATTGTTAAAATTCTTAGATCTAATAATGATCATTAACAAGAAGGGATTTTATTTACTCTGTTTTCATGGCGTCCACCTTCAAATGAAGTGGAAAAAAATGTTTTAACGATTTCCTTAGCCTCTTCTACCGTTATAAACCTTGCAGGTATACAAAGAATATTCGCATTATTATGCTGCCTGGTCAATGTTGCAACTTCCTTATTCCAGCAAAGGGCCGCTCGTATTCCTTGATGTTTATTAGCAGTTATGGCTACTCCATTGGCGCTGCCACAAATTAAGATTCCCCATCCCTGAACTTTGCTTTCAACTGCTTCAGCAACAGGATGGGCGAAATCGGGATAGTCAACCGAAGTGCTATCGTATGTTCCATAATCTTTAGAAGTATAACCTAATTCATGGATGTAATTTTTTAAAATTTCTTTGTATTCGTAACCTGCATGGTCTGCACCGATTGCGACATTTCTTAAAGCTTCCATATTTATGAATTAAAGAATTCCTTTTCGTTTTTTAACTTTCTTTTTTGAACCTTCTCCGAAACAATTATACTTATTTCATATAATAGCAATAGGGGAAAAGTCACTGCCAGCATGGTAATTACATCTGGCGTTGGTGTAACAACTGCAGCAATAATCAAAATAATAATAAATGCATACCGTCTTGTAGAACGCATAAATTGAGGAGTCATAATACCCAATTTCGACAAGATAAAGATAATGATAGGCAATTCAAATACAACACCGGTACCTAATGAGATGGTGGCAATGGATGATAAATAAGAACTAATCGTTATTTGATTAGTCACTTCACTGCTTACATTGAAATTACCTAAAAAATTAACTGATAATGCAGAAATGATATAATAACCGAATAATACACCTATTGCAAAAAGCATACTGGCGAAAAACACAAATCCTTGCGCAGACTTTCGTTCTATGTCAGATAGCGCAGGTTTCACAAAACGCCAAATCTCATAAAGTAAATAGGGAAAGCCCACCATTACCCCTATAAGTAAAGATGAGTTTATCTGTAAAGTAAACTGTCCGGCCAGTTCCGTATTAATAAGGTTAATTGGGATTTCCTGAACGCAAAAATCAGCACCTAAATTGAATTTTTCTGCTAATTCGCACATCATTCTATAGGTCCAGAAATTTGTTCTTAGCGGGCCCATGATGATGTCATCAAAAATAAAGTCATAAAAGCCAAAAGCTAACCCCATAAAAAGGAATACAGCGATGGCCACTCGAATTAAATGCCAGCGCAATACTTCCAAATGTTCAAAGAAAGACATTTCTGCCTCTAGGTTCTTGCCTTTTTGCTTTATGGCGTCTAGTAATTTTCTGCTACTTGTATTGCTCATGATTATCGAAAAACAAAAATACCATTCTAATAATAAAGAATGGTATTTAAAAATTATATAACATAAATCTTAAAAAGATTATTCGGATAGATCAAATGTTTCCATGAATTTAGTTGTGAAGTTCCCAGCCCTAAAGTTCGGATCGGCCATTAAACGTAAGTGTAAAGGAATAGTTGTTTTTATTCCTTCAATGACAAATTCACTTAAAGCACGTTCCATTGTTGAGATAGCTTCATCCCTGGTTTGGGCCACGCAGATCAATTTGGCAATTAATGAATCGTAATAAGGTGGAATAGTATACCCGGCATAAACATGCGTATCTACGCGTACACCATGACCACCTGGTGAATGGAAATTAGTGATTGTGCCAGGCGAAGGTCTAAAATTATTAAATGGATCTTCGGCATTAATTCTGCATTCAATGGCGTGCATTGTTGGTTCATAATTATTACCTGAAATCGGAACTCCGCTAGCTACTTTAATTTGTTCTTTGATTAGGTCAAAATTTATAACCTCTTCAGTTACCGGGTGCTCTACTTGAATACGCGTATTCATCTCCATGAAATAGAAGCTACCATGTTTGTCAACTAAAAATTCAATGGTGCCAGCACCTTCATAATTCACAGCTTTGGCGCCTTTAATGGCTGCCTCACCCATTCTTCGTCGCAGGTCAGGTGTAATGAAAGGAGAGGGAGCCTCTTCCACCAATTTCTGATGTCTTCGTTGAATTGAGCAATCTCTTTCAGATAAATGACAAACCGTACCGTATTGATCACCAACAATCTGGATTTCAATATGACGTGGATCCTCGATGTATTTTTCAAGATAAATACCGTCATTTCCAAAAGAAGCTCCTGCTTCCTGTCTTGCAGAATCCCAGGCTGTTTCAAACTCTTCATCTTTCCAAACTATCCGCATTCCTTTTCCGCCACCTCCAGCAGTAGCTTTTAAAATAATAGGATAGCCTATTTCTTGGGCAATTTGTATTCCTTCTTTTATATTTTGGATTAATCCTTCTGAACCAGGAATAGTAGGAACTCCAGCTTTTTGCATAGTTTCCTTTGCAGCTGATTTATCGCCCATAGCATTAATCTGAGCTGAAGTAGCTCCTATAAATTTAATGCCATAATCTTCACAAATTGCAGAGAATTTTGCATTTTCTGATAAAAAACCATATCCTGGATGAATGGCATCAGCATTAGTAAGTTCTGCGGATGATAATATATTAGGAATATTTAAATATGAATCTTTACTTGCAGGAGGGCCGATGCAAACGGCTTCATCTGCGAAACGAACATGTAAACTATCGCGATCGGCTGTAGAATAGACCGCAACGCTTTTTATTCCCATTTCCCTACAGGTACGAATAATGCGAAGAGCAATTTCGCCACGATTAGCAATGAGTATCTTTTTAAACATAATGGACTTTTTTGATTTGCTTGTTATAGCTGTAGATTTGAAAAGAACCTAGGAATGCCAGGTTTTATGCAAAAAGGATTTTCTGTTAACTTGGATCTACCAAAAATAATGGTTGGTCGTATTCAACAGGTTGTGCATTATCAATCAAAACTTTTACTATTTTTCCTGAAACTTCAGATTCTATTTCATTGAAAAGTTTCATAGCTTCAACAATACATATCACCTGTCCGGCTGAAACAGAATCACCTATATTTACGAATGAAGGTTTATCCGGGCTGGAAGAACGATAAAAAGTTCCAATCATTGGAGATTTTATTGTAATAAATTTTGAAGTATCTTCAGTCACTGGTTTTTCTTCTGCTACTGCCGTTGTAGGTGCCGCTACCGGTGCAGCTTGTTGTATAGGAGGGGGAGGTAAAGTAGCAGTTACATACGTTGGCTCCTTATTTGTTTTAATTGTAATTTTAAAATCTTGTTCTTCTATAGAAACTTCGTTTACGCCTGATTTGGCAACAAACTTAATTAGATCCTGAATTTGTTTAATATCCATTGATTTATTAATTATAATGGTTTAACAATGTTATTTTAAATATAGTAAAACGCTTAACTAATAAGCCCATTTTAAGTAGATTGATCCCCAAGTGAAACCACCACCAAAAGCTGCTAATACTAAGACGTCACCCTTTTTAAGTTGATTTTCCCAATCCCATAAACAAAGCGGGATTGTTCCGTTTGTAGTATTTCCATACTTTTGAATATTGATCATTATCTTTTCAGCGCCTATACCCATGCGGTTTGCTGTAGCATCAATAATCCTTTTATTGGCTTGATGAGGTACTAGCCAAGTTACATCATCCCCTGAAAGCTGATTCCTATCCATGATTTCTCCAGCTGCTTCAGCCATATTGGTAACTGCAAATTTAAAAACTTGTGGCCCTTCCTGATGGATAAAATGTTGTTTTGCATCAACCGTTTCGTGGCTGGCCGGATTTAAAGAGCCTCCCGCCTTTTGATAAAGATAATGTCGCCCAGCGCCATTGCTTTTTAGAACAGAATCGATAAGGCCATTGCCTTCTGTATTGGGTTCTAATAATACAGCCCCACATCCATCGCCAAATAAAATGCATGTAGTTCGATCGGTATAATCCACAATCGATGACATTTTATCGCCACCAACTATAAGCACTTTGGTATGCTGTCCTGACTCAATAAATTGAGAACCTGTACTTAAGGCATAAAGAAAACCGGAGCAGGCAGCCTGTAAATCGTAACCCCATGCATTTGTTGCCCCAATCTTATCTGCTAAAATATTGGCAGTTGCTGGAAATGCCATATCCGGAGTTGCTGTCGCAAAAATAATCAAATCGATCTCTTCGGCAGATATCCCTCTTTTTTCAAGTAATCCCTGAACTGCAGGTACTGCTAGATCAGAAGTGGCCAAACCGGCTCCTTTTAATATACGACGTTCCTTAATACCCGTTCTGGAAACAATCCATTCATTATTTGTATCAACAAGGGATTCCAACTCTTTATTCGTTAGAACGTAGGGAGGAACGTAGCCATTAACTGCGGTTATTGCAGCGTGAATTTTTGACATTCTTTTAGAATTTAATTAAAGACAGCTTTAATTTTATCAATTATTTTTGATTCAATCATAAGCCGCGAGAGTAAAATCATGTTTTTTATAGCTTCTGGACTTGATATGCCGTGCCCAATTATAACTGGAGCATTAACTCCTAAAATAGGGCTTCCTCCGTATTGTTCATAGTCAAAACGATCAAAAAACTCATCTTTAAAATTTCTTTTATCAACGAGGTCATGAAATGATTCAGCTAGCTTTAAGACAATATTTCCAACAAAACCATCGCATACCATTACGTCTGCTTTGTCATTAAATAAATCTCGCCCCTCAATATTTCCAACGAAATTAAGGTCATCTCTTTCTTTTAATAGGGGATATGCAGCATGGGTAAGGTTATTTCCTTTCTCTTCTTCTTCGCCTAAATTAATAAGAGCTACCTTAGGATTTGGAATATTATAAAGATGCTCTGCAAAGAGACTTCCCAGCATCGCAAATTGTACCAACGTTTCTGCTTTGCAGTCAGCATTTGCACCTACATCCAACAATATACCAAAGCCACTTTTTTCTTTTGGAATATTAGCAGCAATAGCTGGCCGGGTAACACCAGCAACACTTTTAACACTGAACATTGCACCTACTAGCATGGCGCCTGTATTTCCAGCAGAAGCAAAGGAGTCAATTTTCCCTTCCTTAAGTAATTGGAATCCTAAACAAATACTAGCATTGGGTTTCTGAGTGATAGCTTTGGTTGGATGTTCATTCATTCCAATGTTATCGGTTGTATGAACATATTCGAAATCATCGGGGTTTCCACCGGCTTGTTGAATAATAGCTCGTGCCTGGTCTTTATCACCGAAAAGAACGAGATTTTGATCTGACGATAATGTCTTTAAAGCCTCTATGGCTCCTAAAACAATTGATTTTGGGGCGAAATCACCCCCCATAATGTCTAAGCCAATCTTCATTCTATTTTATTTTTTTTAAAAATAGTAAAAAACATCCCAAGGTAGCACTTTTTAGTGAACCTGGGGATGTTTTACGTTAGAAAAAATAAATCTATGCAAGTGCAGTATTTTCAATAAGTACCTTGCCATTGTAATACAAAACACCGTCAACTTCATAAGCGCGGTGGGGCAAATGTACAGCACCTGTTGTTTGGCAGGTTGTAAGGCTTGGCGCTACAGCTTTATAATGCGTTCTTCTTTTATCTCTTCTCGATTTAGATATTTTACGTTTTGGATGTGCCATCTCGATTTAATTATTAATTGTTATTTTTTTATTTTATTTAATATTTCCCAACGGGGATCAATACCTTGCGGCTCATTTTCTTTGTTATTAACAGACAGATCATTGATTTTATTGATCATCTCCATATCGCATGATGGCGTGTTGCCAGGGTCGTCACAGCGATTATTAAAAGGTGCTGCAAGGTTAATGTATTCATATATTAAAGGAGCTATATCTAATTCGAAGTCCTTTTTGGATAAAACTAATATCTCTTCTGTATCGTCACTTAAATCTTCATCTCCAAAAAACTTAATGATAAGCCTTTCCTTAATGTTGGTTTCTGCTGGAAAACTGCTTAAGCAGATATCGCAATTTAAATCAATAAACCCTTCTATATCGAAGGTAACTATCATCATTGTTTCTTGTTTATCAAGAGTAATGATTGCTTTTAGTTTTCCGTCCTTAACAATAGAATATTCAAACTCATCAAAAAAACGTTTATCTATTTCATACTCGAAAACATGCCGGTCTAAACTAAGACCAGTATACGGAATGCGATAATGTTGTAAATAATTCAAAATACGATATTTGAGCCCGCAAATTTATGGAATATTTATAACTTGTGAAAGCATTTTGCGTAATACCTTTTTTTTCATCGTTTTAAGCAGTAAAAAATGTGCTTTTTTGTTGCTTAATCTCTATCGCGTGACAACCTTCTTACTTTTAATGGATTGGATAATAATTCCTGTTGCTCTTTCCGTTGCTTTACAATTGAGATTGCAGCAAATATTGCTTCCCTAAACGATTCCGGGGAGGCTAAATTTTTTCCAGCTATATCAAAAGCAGTTCCATGATCAGGAGAGGTGCGAACTACAGGCAGCCCTGCTGTAAAGTTAATACCATTATGAAATGCAATATGTTTAAATGGAATTAAACCTTGGTCGTGATACATGGCCAATACCGCATCAAACTTTTTATAGGTATTACCAGTGAAAAAACCATCCGCAGGGTAGGGACCAAAGGCAAATATCCCCTCTTCATGTGCTTTTTCAATTGCAGGTTCAATGATCTCTCTTTCCTCTAAACCAATTAAACCCTCATCTCCCGCATGTGGATTTAATCCTAATACTGCAATCTTAGGTTTTTCAATCCAAAAGTCATTTTTCAAGCAGTCATTCATCAACTTCAATTTTGAAACAATTAGATCTAGCGTGATTTTTTGAGCGATATCTTTCACGGGTACATGGCCTGTAACTACTCCAATCCGCAAATCTTCTCCTATCATAAACATCAGAGAATCTTCTGAAGAAGTCCTTGATTGTATATATTCGGTATGACCAGGGAAATTAAAAGCTTCACTTTGTATAGTTTTTTTATTAATAGGAGCTGTGACTAAAGCGTCGATTTTTCCTGCTATTAGGTCATTAACAGCACTTTCCAATGAAATAAATGCATACTTTCCGCCAGTTTCATTAGCTTCACCGGGTGTTATTTTCACATCTTCCTCCCAGCAGTTAATCATATTAGCCCGTTTTTCATTGGCTTGTTCCGGAGATGCAATAACATTGAAACTAAAGTCGTTTAAGCCAATATTTTTGCGGTAATAAGAAGCTATTTTAGTATTCCCATAAACTATGGGTATGCAGAAATCGAGCATGCGGCTATCGGTAAATGTTTTGATAATAATTTCTAAGCCTATACCGTTTACATCACCAATTGAAATACCGATTTTAATTTTTTTGTCGCTCATTTTTTTTCCCTAAGATTACCAAAAGTATGAAAAATGATAGATTATTTCAATCTTGCTTCTTTAACACCTTCATTTATCTTATGAATTTTCAATTATCTTTGTGCAAATTTAAACTTTATTGAATGGCAGTACGTGCAAAAAAACATTTAGGACAACATTTTCTAACCGATAAGAATGCGGCGGTGAAAATCGTTAATGCACTGAAAAGTAAAGGTCGGTTCAATACAGTTTTGGAAGTTGGTCCTGGCATGGGAGTGCTTTCTGATCTTTTATTATTGAAAGAAGATTATACAACTTGGTTAATCGATATAGATAAAGAATCAATCCAGTATTTAAAGGAAAAATATCCAGAATTAGGGGAACGGTTAATTTTAGGTGATTTCTTGAACCTGGAGTTTGGAAAGTTCTTTCCTGATAAAATCGCTGTTATTGGTAATTTTCCATATAATATATCCTCGCAAATCTTATTTAAGGTTTTAGAACAACGTCATCAGGTAGTTGAAGTAGTAGGAATGTTTCAAAAAGAAGTGGCTCAACGTTGTATAGCAAAGCCTGGTACCAAAGAGTACGGAATATTAAGTGTCTTTTTACAGGCTTTTTATAATTTAGAATATCTGTTTACTGTAAAGGCAGGGGCTTTTAATCCTCCTCCAAAAGTTTTATCGGGTGTAATCCGGTTAGAAAGGAACGAGACTGAGAAGCTAGATTGTGATGAGAAACTATTCTGGCAAGTTGTAAAAACAGGATTCAATCAACGGCGAAAGACACTTAGAAATGCACTGTCGTCAGTGGTTAATAAAGAAAAAATGACGGACAACCCCTTATTAGATTTACGCGCTGAACGCTTGTCCGTAAATGATTTTGTTAACTTAACAAATATGATATCAGAAACCCGATGAATAATTTAAAGAACTCCACGCTTCGTATATTAGTTGTTGATGACCTTCATCCCGTTTTTATTGAAATGATGGAGGAGGCCGGAATGCATTGTGATTATAGACCAACTATTTCACGGGAAGAAAGCCTTGCTATTATTAAAGATTTTGATGGACTTGTTTTACGTTCAAAATTTAAAGTTGATACAGAGATTATTGATGCGGCACCAAGGTTGAAGATTATTGGCAGAGCAGGAGCAGGAGTTGATAATATTGATGAAGCTTATGCCCAAAAGAGGGGAATTTATTTAGTTTCAGCTCCTGAAGGGAACTGTGATGCAGTAGGTGAACATATGTTGGCTATGCTCCTTGCATTATTAAATAAAATAGTAGTAGGAAATAATGAAATCCATAAGGGGCTTTGGCGGCGTGAAGAGAATAGGGGAATTGAATTAGGCGGTAAAACAATAGGTCTTATTGGGTATGGAAATAATGGCAGGGCTATGGCAAGGAAACTATCGGGTTTTGATGTGGAAGTGCTTGCTTACGATAAATATAAGTCAGGTTTTACTAATTCTTTGGCCAAGGAAGTTCAAATGGATGAACTGTTTTTAAATGCAGATATACTGAGCCTTCATATTCCATTAACAAGTGAAACGCATCATTTAATTAATAGTGATTTTTTAAGTAAATTCAAGAAGCCGATTTTCTTTTTAAATGGCTCTAGAGGAGAGATTGTAAATGTGGAAGATGTCATAAAGGGATTGGAAAATAAAACTATTCTCGGAGCTGGGTTTGATGTATTACCCAAAGAAAAATTTCCGGAACTAAATAGCAGTACATGGTTCAAAAGGCTAGTATCATTTAATAATGTAATTCTAACGCCCCATGTTGCTGGCTGGTCAGTACAATCTTATTTTAAGCTTTCAAAAATTTTAGCAGAGAAAATGGTGAAATTTCAATTAGAAATGAATGCTGTTTGAGAAGTACTGTAGAACAAAAACACTTAAGAACTGAAGAATAAGTGTTCCATCTAAAAATAGAAAATAATAATACTCATTCTTCTCCCATCGTGATTTGAAGATTAACCACCCCGTCAACAAGGTTACTAAAATTAATCCAATAGTTGCAAGGCTAAGTTGATTTACGAAAAGAAGCAGCAATAGAATATACAGTAATAACAAGCTTTGGCAAAACAAGTTGGCTTTTCTTTCACCTAAGATTACAGGTAGGGTTTTTAAATTATACTGTTTGTCCTGAAACAAGTCACGAATGTCAAAAGGGATGGTTATAGCTGTAATAAACAAGAATCGTTTGGAAGCTAATATTAAAAGGCCAAATAATGAGACAGTTGTGCCTGAACTTTTCAACTCCATAATTGGAACACAAACACAACTTAGTGCCCAAACCATTGAAATAATAAAAAGCTTTGCGCCTGGCAGGTTCCTAAGTCCAAATCTATTTGATGCCCCTTTAAAAAGAGGGAAACTGTATGAGATGGCCAATAAGCCAGTCATGCCTAATAAAAATATTGTTTTAAAGCTTAATTGCAGAATTAGTGGAATTAATGCAATTGCAGATAAACTAGTTAAGGTTACAACTAGTTTATAATGTGAATAGATCCAGTGTACTCGTCGATGTGGTGAATTTAGAGGATTTTTCGGTCTTGCTAAAATCATACTGAAGTTATACAAGAATATTGTAGAACAACCTAATAGTGCAATTACAATTAAATTTGGTTGAGTCTCTAAAAGCAAATAAGTGAGAGCACCCTGCGCCATAGCGCAACAGGCAATAAAGAGGTTGCTAAATAAAATGAAGTCGAGAAATCGCGTAGGCCAAGTATAACGCATCATTTATGCCACACTTTTTGTTTTCTATGCTGAAAACGATGTGCCGCAGCCACAGGTTGATTCTGCATTCGGATTATTAAACATAAATCCTCGTGCATTCAAACCACTTTGGAAATCAATCTGCATACCTGCCAAATACATTCCATGAGCTTGATTCATAAATACTCGGATCCCATCAATAAGAAATTCAGAGTCGCCGTCTTTTTTTTGATCAAAACCTAAAATATAATTTAAACCAGCGCAACCGCCACCTTCTACACCTATTCGTAATCCAAAATCCTCACCTATTTCTTGTTGGTCTTTTAATTTTAGTAATTCCTTAACCGCACCACTTGTAAATGTTACAGGTGCTATTGTTGAAGTTTCTTTTACCATTTTTTTTGATTTGATATACAAATATACACCAAAATGTTCATTTTTGTTGAGATCAAAGCATTTTGACCGAATATAAACAATAGCTTATCTTGTAGTAATCAATAGCTTCTTGTAATTGATTTATTAATTTAATTTTTAAGATAATGGGAAATAAGAAACAAACGTCTTCCGGTATAGAAATAAAAGAAGTTTACAATACTTGTAAGCCTATGGAGGAGCTGCCAGGGATATTTCCTTTTACTCGAGGGGTAAAAAAGAATATGTATCGAGGCAAGTTATGGACTATGCGTCAATATGCAGGTTTTTCAACCGCAGAGGAATCAAACAAACGCTATCATTATTTATTAGCTCAGGGAACAATGGGGTTATCTGTAGCATTTGATCTTCCCACGCAAATCGGTTATGATTCTGATGATGATATGGCAGAAGGAGAAGTAGGAAAAGTTGGTGTAGCAATTGACTCACTGGTAGATATGGAACTTCTTTTTGATGGTATTGCGCTTGAAAAAATAACTACTTCTATGACTATCAATTCAACAGCACCTATATTATTGGCAATGTATATAGCTTTAGCCAAAAAGCAAGGCGCTAATTTGAAGGAGCTTTCCGGTACTGTGCAAAATGATATACTTAAAGAATATGTTGCGCGAGGCACCTACATTTATCCACCCAAACATTCCATGCGTTTAATAACTGATGTTTTTGAATACTGCAGTGAGGAACTCCCTAAATGGAATACTATCTCAGTTTCAGGTTATCATATTCGGGAAGCAGGCTCTACTGCGGTTCAGGAACTAGCATTTACCTTATCAAATGGAAAGGCATATTTACAAGCGGCATTAGAGAAAGGGTTGGATATCAATGTTTTTGCTTCGAGAATGTCCTTTTTCTTTAATTGCCATAATAATTTTTTTGAAGAGATAGGCAAGTTTAGAGCAGCGCGCAGAATGTGGGCAAACATAACAAAAGCACTCGGAGCTACCAGTGAAAAAGCTCAATCTTTACGATTCCATGCTCAAACCGGGGGCTCTACGCTCACAGCTCAGCAACCGTTGAATAACATTGTTCGGGTAAGCAATCAAGCCTTGGCTGCTGTATTAGGAGGCGCTCAGTCTCTGCATACAAATGGCTATGATGAGGCAATTTCTTTACCTACTGAAGAAGCTGCAAAAATTGCACTTAGAACACAGCAAATTATTGCATATGAGAGTGGCGTGGTAGACACTGTTGATCCTCTCGGCGGTTCTTATTTCTTAGAAACATTAACCAATGAAATGGAAAATGATGCTTTTAAGTATATGGAAAGAATAGATGCAATGGGCGGGGCTGTTCAATCGATAGAAAAGGGATTTATGCAAGATGAGATTGCTCAAGCTGCCTACGATTTTCAAATTGCAGTAGAAAGCGGAGAGCAAATTGTTGTAGGTGTTAATAAATATATCGAGGATATGGTACGACCAAAAAATGTTTTTCGGGTGGATGATAATATTCGTCAAATGCAGATTCAGAAATTAAAAGCTTTGAAAAGTCAACGATCGTCCAATCACGTTCATAAAGCCTTAGAAGATTTGAAGAAAGCTGCAGAAGGAAATCAAAATACAATGCCTTTTATTCTTAACGCAGTGGAAAATTATGCAAGCCTAGGAGAAATTTCTAATGTTCTCCGGAGTGTCTTTGGAGAATTTAGACCTTGATGGAAAAAAGAGTTACTTAAGGTTGCGCCTATCAAAATAGTGACATTCAATCACCTACAAATTATTGTATTTTTTTATTGGAAAGCCGATCATAATATTGCTATCTTAAAGCGGAAAATAGGACCATTTATAGGTATAAAATAAGCTAATTTCAGCATATAAAAATTAAATGTTAATAATTTATAATGATACTTCCAAAGCGTAGCAAAAGCTGTTAAAATAACATTTAAAAAACTGAATATTAGTAAGTTAATCATTAATTGAGATTTATCTTTTTTTAATACATTTTTTTTATGACCTTCGGTTTTCCAATGGGTTATTAACATTTACACCCTCGAGTATTGTAAATCAGAATATTAACAAAATGAGTATGGAAAAAACGTGTACAGACGTGTGGAATAATTGCCTTCAAGTAATAAAAGATAATATACCTGCTAGAAGTTTTACTACTTGGTTTGACCCAATAAAAGCTTTGCGTTTAGAAGGAGATGTATTGACCATACAAGTGCCCAGTTTATTTTTCTATGAGTGGCTTGAAGAACATTATGTGAATTTATTGCGTAAAACTGTAAAACAGCAATTAGGAGAGAATGGCAGGCTAGAATATAATATAGTTGTTGAGAAATCTTCTAATAGTAATCCTTATACTACCAATATTCCTTCAAATGGAAATGGCGCAGCTGGGAATCGCCAGTCAATCCCTATTCCTGTAGCATTGAATAAAGACATTAAGAACCCCTTTGTTATTCCAGGCTTAAAGAAATTGCAGGTAAATCCACAATTAAATCAAAATTACACTTTTGATAACTTTATAGAAGGAGATTGTAACCGTTTAGCACGCTCTGCTGGGTATGCAGTAGCACAAAAGCCAGGTGGAACTTCTTTCAATCCATTGATGGTTTATGGAGGCGTGGGTTTGGGTAAAACACATCTTGTTCAGGCCATCGGTAATGAAATAAAGAAGAATTTCCCGGATAAACTGGTTATCTATGTTTCATGTGAAAAGTTCTGTCAGCAGTTTGTTGATTCTCTAAAAAATAGAACAATTAATGACTTTGTTAACTTTTACCAAGCCATGGATGTTATTATTATGGATGATGTTCATAATTTTGCTGGAAAAGAAAAGACACAAGATATATTTTTCCATATATTCAATCATCTTCATCAGTCAGGAAAACAAGTTATTCTAACATCGGATCAGCCTCCTAAAGATCTGTCAGGCTTGGTAGAACGTCTTTTGAGCCGTTTTAAATGGGGGCTTTCCGCAGATATGCAAATACCAGATTTGGAAACGCGAATGGCCATTCTCCAAAAGAAAATGTATTCGGATGGTATTGATTTGCCTTATGAGGTAGTTGAATATGTTGCCAACAATATTGACAATAATGTCCGTGAATTGGAAGGTGCAATGGTGTCTTTGTTAGCTCAGTCTACTCTTAACAAGAAAGAGATTGATCTCGATCTCGCAAAATCAATGCTGAAGAACTTTATCAAAAACAGTCACAAAGAAATTTCTATTGAATATATTCAAAAGCTAGTTTGTGATTATTTTGAGGTGCCCATAGAAATGGTTAAATCTAAAACCAGGAAGCGCGAAATTGTCCAAGCTCGTCAAATCTCGATGTATTTGGCAAAAAGCTATACCAAAACTTCTTTAAAATCGATTGGTGCCTTTTTTGGGGGAAGAGACCATTCTACCGTAATATATGCTTGTCAAACAGTAGTCGATTTAATTGAAACTGATAAAAAGTTTAAATCTTATGTACAAGATATTCAGAAAAAATTAAAATTAAGCTAGCTAGCTTATAAGCTTAAAAAATTATTTAGATTTTTTTTATATAAAAAGAGAGTGGTCAGATTTATAATCTGACCACTCTCTTTTTATGAAAACTATTTTGAGTTTTCTTATTTTACTTCAATGGTTCTTTGTTCAGTTTTCTCTTCTTCTTTTTTCGCCAAATTAATGGTTAAAATGCCATTTTCGTAGTTTGCTTGAATATTTGCAACGTTTATGCTTTCTGGTATGTTAAAACTACGGGTAAAAGATTCAAAGCTAAATTCACGTTTACTAAAGGTTTTTCCTTCCTCAGTGTTTTCAGATTTTTTTTCAGCGCTAACCGATAGCATGTCCTTTTCCAAGTTGATTTTAAAATCTTCCTTTTTAAGTCCAGGTGCGGCTAATTCTATTTGATAGCTTGTTTCTGCTTCTGAAATATTTACGGCCGGAAGTTTAGTGGAAATACGTTCATTTAAAAAGGGCTCACTAAAAATAGTGTCGAAAACATTAGTCATCCATGGATCTAAAGTTTTGCTTCTTGGGTTGGTTAATTTTGTTAAAGTCATTTTATTTCTCCTTTTAATTTTAAATTGATTCAATTATTTCTTTCTCGTTTACAAAAGCTAGACCAAGCGTTTAATATTGAAAAGCAAGCTATATTTGCTGACTATTTGTCTGTAATGAATTATTCTATCATGTCATATTGGCTGCAATTGTCTCGATCCTAAATTCTAATTAAACTTTATATCATTTTATTAAATGATATAAAGCAGGCTTTATACCTCATAGCTGCTGTACTTTTAACTAATTAAAAAAGCATTATGAAAAGTATAAAATACATAGTTACTGTAATAATGATTGCTGTAATTTCCATTACTCAAGCTCAGGAATTGGAGATGGATTTGCAAATGCGCCCGCGCTTTGAATTTAGAAACGGATATAAAGTTTTAAGAGATGCTAATATGAGCCCTGCGGCTTTTGTTTCTCAGCGTAGTCGGATCGGACTAACGTATAAGGAAGATAACTTGCAGATGCGTTTGTCTCTTCAAAACATCCATATATGGGGTGATCAGCTTCAAGGCTCAATTGCTGATGTGAATTCTACTGGGATCTATGAAGCTTATGCTTATTACCATTTCAATGATGTTATTGGAATAAAAGCCGGTAGACAGGTTATATCTTATGATAATGAGCGAATTTTTGGCGAGGCGAACTGGACCCAAGCAGCTCGCACCCATGACGTACTATTGTTAAAAATGACACCCGGAAAAAACCAGCAATTAGATCTTGGTTTTGCGCTGAATGCTGATCATGAAAATCTTCAAAAGACTCCTTATCAAACAAAGAATTATAAGGTTATGGAATATGCACGATACCAAACAGATCTTGCTCCTCTTTCTTTAAGTCTTTTATTTATCAATGCAGGATACGAAATTGAAAAATTCGATGGGGAATTGAAAAATGATTACCAACAGACATTTGGAGGGTTTTTAAAATATGATGAAGAGAAGTTCAATGCAGACGCAGCGCTATATAGTCAACAAGGTAAAAGGGCAGAAAGGGACTTAAATGCTTGGTATGGAAGTTTGAATATTAATTACTTAATAGCTGAACATTTTGTTTCTGGTTTGGGCTTTGAATATTTGTCGGGAACCAGTCAATCTGAAGTCCCGGAAAAAAATAAATCTTTTCTACCTCTATTTGGAAGTAACCATGCCTTTAACGGTTTTATGGATTATTTTTATGTTGGCAATCATCAGAATACGGTAGGATTAAAAGACTTTTACGCAAAAATAGCCTACAATAGAAAGAAATACTCTTTGCAATTAATGCCGCATGTTTTTTATGCATCTAAAGCTATTTTAAGTATTGAGAATAAAGCTATGGATAACTATTTGGCAAGTGAAATTGATTTTTCAGCAAGTTATAAATTACAGAAGAACCTAATTCTCAACTTAGGCTATTCACAATTATTTGGTACTGAAAGCCTGGAACAGTTAAAGGGTGGCAACTCATCATTAAGTCAGAATTGGGCCTGGCTATCACTTACTTTTCATCCGAAAATTAAAATTTTAACAAATTGAACTTTTGCCATTCATTCAGGAACATAGTTAATCAGGTTTGGAATTAAAACATTTTTCCAGGATTCATAATGCCTTTCGGATCAAATACCTGTTTAATTCCTTTCATTAAGGCAATATGTGTTTCGGAAAACTTAAGGGACATATAATCTTTTTGCACATAGCCAATTCCATGTTCGCCGGAAATCGTTCCTCCAAGAGCGATTGTAAGATTAAATATTTCTTTTATTCCACTCGGCAGTTTATTATTCCAGTCCTCGTCATTCATAGTAGATTTTATGATATTAACATGCAAATTCCCATCACCTGCATGTCCATAGCAAACGGATTCAAACCCATATCGTTTGCCGATTTCTTTTATTCCTTTTATTAATTTTGGCAATTCAGCGCGTGGAACTACAGTATCTTCTTCTTTATATATTGAATTTGATTTAACAGAAACGGCCATAGTGCGCCTCATGGCCCAAAGAACTTCTTTCTGTGCAGAAGTATCTGCTAATAAAACATCAGCACAATTGTTTTCTTCCAATACAATATTTATTTGCTCACACTGTTGAAGAAGATTATCTTGATTATCTCCATTGACTTCAATTAATAAAAAGGCTTCAATTCCATCGACAAGGATAAACGAAAAATTATCATGTTCAATCACCCATTCAACTCCTTTGCGCTCCATAAACTCTAAAGAAGAAGGCGTTTGTCCGGCTCTGAATATAGCAGAAACGGCCTCACAAGCCGATTCATTGCTGGGAAAAGAAGCCAGCATTAACATGTTGTCTTTGGGTTTAGGTATTAGCTTAACCACTACTTGCGTGATAATGCCCAAAGTTCCTTCCGCACCGATTAGTAATTGGGTTAAATTATATCCCGATGAATACTTCAAGGTATTTGCGCCAGTCCATATTATTTCGCCGGAAGGCAGAACCACCTGCAAATTCAATATATACTCTCTTATAGTACCGTATTTTACAACTTGCGGCCCGCCGCTACAATGTGAAACATTGCCCCCTATAAAACAGGATCCTTTACTCGCTGGGTCAACCGGATAAAACAATCCTTTTTCAGCTGCAGCATTAATAAGTTCCTCAGTTATTAATCCTGATTCTACGCTTGCCTGAAGATTTCGTTCATCGATTTCAATAAGGCGATTCATGCGTTCCATGCAAATAACCAAGCCCCCATAAATTGGTAATGCTCCTCCACTCAAACTTGTCCCTGCGCCCCTGGGTGTTATAGGAATTAAATACGTTGAACATATTTTAACCAGTTCAGCGACTTCCTCAGCATTTTGAGGCAGCGCTACCACTTCAGGGTAGAAATGAAGATCTTCGGTTTCATCATGTGAAAATCTGAATAGGTCCTCTTTTTGAAAAAAAGTACGGCTATCGCCGGTAACTCTAATTATTTCGGCAAGAATTTCAGGGTTAATCTTATTGAATTTCATTTTTAGTCTTTATTATACCAATGTAAAGTTACCCGAGCTTGGGATTTATCACCACCAAATAGTGGATTCAATTTACAAATACTAACTTCAATATCATTTAGGTTGGGAAATTCAATCTGTATTTTTTCAAGCATATCATTGGCTACTGTTTCCAATAATTTCCGCGGTTCTTTCATAGAATCTGAGGCTATCTTATAAAGTCGTTCATAATTGACTGTGTTTCCTAGCTGATCATCTTCAAGATTGTTGTGTTTGAAAGAAGTTTTAATCGTTAACGAATATTCATTTCCCAGAATTTGCTCTTCTGGATAAAATCCATGATAGCTATAAAAACGAATGTTCTCTAAGTTAATGCGAATGATCTTTCCCATAAAACAAATCTATATAATTTTTTAAGCTAGTAAAATTATATACGATTATTGTATAGAATTAGGTGATTATTGTACATTTACAAATACAGTATTTTTTATGAGGTTTAATTAAATATTTTGCTTATTATTATTTTTTTAATGTACAAAATTAATGCAATAAAAAGAAAAGCGATGAAACAACTAGCAATTGGAGTTTTACTTCTAGGTATATTTACAAATTTACAAGCCCAAGAAAAAATGAAACCAGAAGATACCGAAGTGTGGTCCCCCGTCCCAAAGATAGTAACGACCGATTCAAGGAATAATGTGCCTTCTGATGCAGTTACTTTATTCGATGGAACATCCCTAAATGCTTGGGAAAGCGCAAAAAATAAAGGTAAGGCAAACTGGACTTTACAAGAGGGAGTATTTACCGTAAAACCGGGTGAGGGTGATATTCGCACCAAGCAGGAATTTCAGGATTACCAATTGCATTTAGAATGGAGAAGCCCTTCGGTTATTAAAGGAGAAAGCCAGGGAAGAGGCAATAGTGGTGTTTTTATGCAAGGTTTATATGAAGTTCAAATTCTGGATAACTACGATAATAAAACTTATGTTAACGGACAGGTAGCAAGTATTTATAAACAACGTATACCTTTGGTCAATGCCACTAAAAAGCCAGGCGAATGGCATACCTATGATATTATCTGGACAGCCCCTCGCTTTAAAAAAGATGGTACTGTAGAGAAAAAAGCACGTATAACCGTTCTTCATAATGGCGTTTTGGCTCAGAATAATGTTGAGTTAGATGGAGCAACCGAATATATCGGTATTCCTAAATATCAGGCGCATGGTGCAGGCCCCATTGTTTTACAAGATCATGGTGATCTAGTAAGCTTTCGAAATATTTGGATCAGACCCCTTCCTTAATTAGGAAGAGGTTTTCGAAAAATCAGCGGTTTTTTTAAGATAAGTTTAGTTATTACTCAAAATAATTCAAGGTATTGAATCCTCCTTTTTTAAGGTAATCTTCTTTTTGCATTTCTTTTAAGTCGGCTTGCATCATATCTTGAATCAATGCAGCTAAGTCATATTGAGGCTTCCAGCCCAATTGTTGAAATGCTTTTGTTGCATCGCCAATTAATAATTCAACTTCAGTTGGGCGGAAATAACGTGGATCAATCTTTACAACTGTCTGCCCAATTTTAATTAGTTCAGGGTTCAATCCTAAGGTCAATATCCGTTCCTCATCATAGCCAATGATCACTCCTTTCTCATTTTCATCTTTTCCTGCAAACTCAACCTCAATCCCAACCTCTTCAAAACTTTTTCGAACAAATTCCCGAACCGTAGTTGTAACGCTCGTGGCAATAACGTAATCCTCAGGTTTTTCTTGCTGGAGCATTAACCACATTGCTTCCACATAATCCTTTGCATGCCCCCAATCCCGTTTGGCTGAAAGATTACCTAAATACAGACAATCCTGTAAGCCTAACGCAATTTTGCTAGCCGCACGAGTAATTTTTCTTGTTACAAAAGTTTCTCCGCGAATCGGGCTTTCATGATTAAAAAGAATACCATTGCAAGCATACATGCCATAAGCTTCGCGGTAGTTAACTGTAATCCAATAAGCATATAGTTTGGCAACCGCATAAGGAGATCTAGGATAAAAAGGAGTGCTTTCGCTTTGAGGTACCTGTTGAACTAAGCCATAAAGTTCTGAAGTAGACGCCTGGTAAACACGACATTTATCTTTTAAACCTAGCATCCGTACTGCTTCTAAAAGGCGCAGGGTGCCTAACCCATCTGCATTTGCTGTATACTCAGGTGTGTCAAAACTTACCTTTACATGACTTTGAGCGGCCAAGTTATATATTTCATCAGGTTGTGTTTCTTGCACGATCCGAATTAGATTGGTAGCATCAGTTAAATCTCCATAATGTAACGTGAAATTACGGTTCTTCTCATGAGGGTCTTGATACAAATGGTCAATACGATCTGTGTTAAAAAGTGAACTTCTACGTTTAACACCGTGAACTGTATAGCCCTTTTTTAATAAAAATTCAGCTAGGTAAGCTCCGTCTTGTCCTGTAATTCCTGTAATTAAAGCAGTTTTCATTAAAATAATTGGTTTAAAAACCTATTTAATGAAGCTATCGTGAATGAATCATTCAGGATGGTTTCATTAAAATAATAGGTTTATAAATTAATTTTTGTTTTAAAACGGTTTCTAATAAATATTTTCCATAGCCACTTTTAACAAGAGGTTCTGCAATTTTTTGCAATTGGTCAGCATTAATAAAATTCATCCGGTAGGCAACCTCTTCAATGCATCCAATTTTTAAGCCTTGTCTTTCTTCAATAACTTGCACAAATTGTCCTGCCTGCATTAAAGACACAAATGTCCCTGTATCAAGCCAAGCCGTTCCCCGGCTAAAAATGCCAACATTTAAGTTTCCATTTTCTAGATAAGCTTTATTTATATCGGTAATTTCATATTCTCCTCTTGGCGATGGTTGTAAATTTTCAGCAATTGCTATTACTGAATTATCATAAAAGTAGAGTCCAGGAACAGCATAATCTGATTTAGGATTTTCTGGTTTCTCTTCAATTGATATTACTTTATCATTTTCATCAAATTCTACAACGCCATATCGTTCAGGGTCTGACACCTGATAGGCGAAGATTACTGCACCTTTCAAAGCAGTTTTCTGTTGCAGTAACCGAGAGATACCATCACCGTAAAAGATATTATCACCCAAAATCAAAGCCACTTTGTCATTTCCGATAAATTCTTTACCTATGATAAAGGCTTGAGCCAATCCATTTGGTACCGCCTGTTCTGCATAGGAGAATGTACATCCTAAATGAGAACCATCACCCAGTAGCTTCCTAAAATGTGGGAGATCATGCGGAGTTGAAATAATTAAGATCTCACGAATTCCAGCGAGCATTAAAGTTGATAACGGGTAATAAATCATTGGTTTATCATACACGGGCATTAATTGTTTGCTAACAGCTAATGTAAGTGGATGCAAACGGGTGCCCGAGCCACCTGCTAAAATAATTCCTTTCAAACTAATAGATTTAAATCGTAAAAGTATAAATTATATTTTCTTTCCATGCAACCTTTTCTGTCATTCTGCAGTCTTTAATAAAAAGAGGGTGAGAATCGATAGCGCTTATATATTTTACCCAATTTAGGAACAAGAAAACTATTAATAATTAATTTTAAAAATATGAAATTTATTCTATCAATCTTATTAAGTACCGTATTTGTTTTGGGAGTTCAAGCTCAGGAAGCCACAAGTGTTCAAGAAAGCAGGACTGTTCAGGAAACTCGAACTGTAAATAGAGGAGATACTATTAAGGTAATTGCTGATAGTACGGTCGTTGAAATAAAAAATGATGGAGAAAAAAAACAAGTGAGAATAACCCTGGAATATGGAAAAGATTCAAAGGACAATGATTTAAAATACTCATCAGATGAGGAAACAAAATTGGTCGATAAAACGAAAGAAGATAAAGTCTTTGCTGGAATTGGCTTTTCTCGGTTCGATTTAGGTTTGACGAAAATGCTTGACCATGGTAGCCTTACTTTGTCATCTGAGAATGAGTTTTTGAAATATAAGAATTGGAAATCAATAAATGTTGGTTTTGATGTTTTGCAGATGGGTTATAAATTTACCGATCAATTTAAAATGTATCTAGCTGCAGGTCTTGACTGGACTCATTTTCGCCTGAAAGAAAATATTTTATTCCTTGAGGATACTCGTCCATTAAGTTATGTTGAATCTGATATTAATTACAGTAAAAACCGATTCACTTCTAGTTATTTGCGCATTCCACTATCATTTGAATTAAGTACAAGGGCAAAAATTTCAGAAGATCGAATTCATTTGGCTGTTGGACCAGTGTTTGGATTTTTACTACAAGGAAGTCAAAAGTTGAAAAGTGATGAAGAGGGTAAAAGGAAAGTGAAAGATAGTTTTAACTTTTCGCCAGTTACTTATGGAGCCTTTGCAAGATTAGGTGTTGGTAGCTTTGGTTTATATGCAAAATACTACTTTAATGATATGTTTGTAAATAGCCCTCAGCAAGAGGGACTAAAAAATCTTAGCTTTGGTGTAATGTTATTTTTCTAATTAAAGTTCTAATATACAAATATCGACATCAAATGAATATCGAGGGCTTCTTAGAAGGCTGTAAAGTGAACGACCGGAAGTCACAGGAATTGCTATACCGTTCGTTCGCTTCTAAGATGATGGCGGTATGTTTGCGTTATGCCAATTCACAGTTTGAAGCTGAGGAAATTTTACAGGCAGGCTTTATTAAAGTTTTTAAGAATATTAGTCAGTTTGCTGAAAAAGGGTCTTTTGAAGGTTGGGTACGGCGAATTATGGTAAATACAGCCATTGAATCATGTAAGAGAAGCATTACGCTTCAAAATATTGATGATGTTAGTGAAGTTGAATTCACTTATTCACAAAGCTTTGAGATAGATCAATTGGAGGTAAAGGATCTATTGAAGATGATACAAGAATTGGCAACTGGGTACCGGTTGGTATTTAATATGTATGCTATTGAAGGCTATTCCCATAAAGAGATTGCCAAAAAGCTAAATATTTCTGAGAGTTCTTCAAAGTCACAATTATCCAGAGCAAGAATACGGTTACAAGAGAAAATTAAAAAGATGGAAGGAGAATATAATGGAATCAAATCATAACAAAGACTTTGATAATCAAGTCAAAAAAAAATTCGATGGCTTTTTGCCTGAAGCTCCCTCTTCCATATGGCAAGAAGTTGAAAAAGGGATAACTAAGGAAAGCACGTTTGAGCCAAAAAATCAAAATATAAGTAAGCGTGGCAATGTAAAGCGCTATATGAGTATTGCTGCTGCTCTGGTCTTTATTGGATTTACGATTTGGAAGCTTCAGCCAGAAGAGAAGATATTGCTTAAAGGATCAAGTTTAGTTCAGAAAACTGATCAGCAACGGATTGATACTATACAAAAAGTTGCTCGAATTGAACCTGTAAAAACTTATCCGATACCGAGTGACAATGTAAATAAAGCAGAATACGGTTTAGAAAAACCTATAAACGAAACATCAGCAAGACCAGCGTCAATAGTTTCAATTAAAAAGGAGAAGATAGATCCAATAGCAGTTAATTTACCTGTTGACTTTGGAATCGAAGGTAATGAAGACCTGCCTCAGGAAGAAGTTCGTATAACTCTAAGTACACCGGATAAGAGTGAATCTACAAAGTTATCGTCTTTAGAAGAACCAATCCTATCTATCAACAATGAAGAGTCTTATATACCGAATCCCCAACCGAAAGAAAAGCAAAAAATTGTTAGCAGTGTCTTGAACTTTGTAGCGAATAATCTTATAAAAGGAGAACAATTTATAGAATTCACAGAAACAGAACATGGTATTTTAAAAGTTGACTTAAAGGGTATTTTTGCAAAAAACAATGACTTCTTCAAGAAAAGATAGTCAATACTGCTTCGGAATATCTTGGGAGTACATAGGGAGTCTACAGGGAGTAGGTTGGGTATATAGGGATTGAAGTCTGAACAGACTCCCAAATAATCTCTCAATAAATCGTTGAGGATTTAAAGTGAGTTTAGAGTGAGTCAGAACTAGAATGAGTTTAGAATATCTGTGGCTTTAATTTTGTTACCTTAGTGGCAAATTTTATTTAATCAACTATGTCGGTTATTTCCACTAACAACTCCTGTGATTTCGGCTCTGAAAATGCTCATATTCCTAATTTGCCTCTTTTGAAGATTAGCGATTTATCAAAGCGTTATTCTAATAAACCCAATTCAGGCGGACTCAAGTCGATTAGTTTTTCTGTAAAAAAGAATGGAATTACTGCAATCATCGGGAAAAGTGGTAGTGGAAAGAGTACATTACTTCGTTTAATTTTTGGGTTATTAGAGCCTGACTCAGGTGAAATTCGTTATGACGGATGGAGAGTTTTAGGTCCGACAGAAAAGCTAATCCCAGGACATGCGAATATGCGGATGGTATCTCAGCATTTCGATGATTTAAATACTTTTGCCAATGTTTATGATAATGTTGCATCACGACTGAGCAATGAAGATCTTGCTTTTAAAGAGGAGCAAGCACTTCGAGTTTTAAAGCGCCTTCGTATTGATCATTTAAGAAACCAGCGAATTACTGATTTAAGTGGAGGTGAAAAACAGCGTGTTTCTATTGCAAGAGCTTTAATAACGCAGCCCGAACTTCTTTTGATGGATGAGCCTTTTAATCAGGTAGATGCTGCATTTCGAGATCAATTACAGCGCGACTTAAAAGAAATAGTAGAAGATACAGGTTTAACAGTGATTTTGGTTTCACATGATCCGGCCGAAGTGTTGGGATTAGCCGACCAGCTTGTTATTTTAAAGGATGGAAACTTAGCTGCAATTGGCGATCCGGTATCCCTTTACAACAATCCGCCAAGCAGGTATGTTGCGCGTATGTTAGCAAAAAGCAATATTTTGATAACAGAACAAGTTAAGCATTTGAATATTTTGGACAAAGAAGGCTGCTTTGCTATTCATCCTGAATGGTTAACGGTTGAAGCTGATGAAAATGGTAGCTTTGAAGTGGAAACGGTGTTATTTAGAGGCTTTTATGAAGAGTTGGTAATTCGTAATCCTCATTTATATCTTCGTATTTATCAAATGAAACGTGGACAGTTAAAAAAGGGAAATCGAGTTGCTTGCTATGTGTTGAAATATAAGGTTGTGATAGACGATGAAGATTAATTATTCGAGTATCTAATTTATTGAACCATTTTATTGGCACAGGCTGAACTTGCGAAAGCTTCAGGTTTCGCTTTAAAAACAAATCCCATCCCTAAAATGTAACCCATAGCCTCATGCAGGGCCTGATTCGATTTGAATTTGGGATTGGTGTTAATATCTGCATGAACTTCTAATCCAATATCATATTTATCTAATATGCCACATAGCTCATAGGCAATTGTAATGGAACGTTGTACTTCAGCTAACATTCTTCCTTTAATCGACATCCGTTCTTTAGTTCTTTCTTGGTGGATGAACATAAATGCACCTTTTTTTTCCCTTAGAAAGACAATTACTGTTGCAAAATCAGTTACCAATCCTTTTACTTGTGAGTCTGTGCCAATGCAAACTTTTAATTTATTGCCTGCTTCATATTCTCTGGTAATCACATTTCTTACTTCTTCCAGAACATCTTGTTGTAAGGTTTCTCCATTAAATTTTTTCCAAGTCATTCGCTTTATAGATAGATTATTATACAGCTTCTACCTAATTATTGCCAATATTGTTTTAGGTTGATATAATAATTTAAAAATATATACTATTCGAGACTTAGATTATAGTATTCAACGAAACGATTTAACTAGCTATTAAATACGATTTGATTTTTTTATTAAAATAGTGCTTTACGCAAACAATTCTTAATTTTACTTGTTAACCTTATCAGTCAAAAAAAATAATATGAAAAAGAATTTTAATTTAAGTTTAGTGGCTCTGGCATTTGCAACGTTTGGATTTACAGCCTGTAATTCCGGAACACAAAATACTGATACCAGCAGCACAGACACGCTTAACACAGATACTGCCAATGCATTACAAGTTGTGCCTGTTGAAGATTCTAAGGCGTTTCCAGGAGCCAATTTAGAAATAGCATCAATTACTTCAGAGAAAGTAGGTGCCGATTCAGCACGGGTCACTGTAAAATACAACGTTAAAAACTTTACCTTAACAGAACATACTGAAGATTCAAATGCACACCACATGGCTAATTCTGCAGAAGGTCAACATATTCATTTTATTTTGGACAATACACCTTACGCAGCTTTATATAAACCAGAACATTCGGCAATGGTGAAATTAGGAACGGATCATTATCTGCTATCATTCTTATCGCGTTCTTACCATGAATCTATCAAAGAAAAGGGAGCTGCAGTTTTAAAGCATTTTAAAATTGATGAAAGCGGTGCTTTATCTGAATTAGAAATTCCTAAAGATCCTTCTTTATTCTATAGCCGCCCTAAAGGAGAGTATAAGGGTAAAGATACCAATCGGCTTTTATTGGATTTCTATGTATGGAATACGGATTTAAAAGATGGAAATAAAGTAAAAGCTACCATAAATGGATCTGATTTTATGTTAGATAATTGGGGCCCATATGAAATTTTGAATGCACCAAAAGGAGAATTATCTGTTAATTTGTCTTTAGTCGACAAAAATGGAAATGCCTTATCCGGTAATAATGTTTCTATCAGTCGCAAAGTTACTTTAACCGAATAATCGGAATAAATTATATTTGATTTGAATCGCCTTCTAAGAAATTGGAAGGCGATTTTTGTTTCTGCCCGTCTTTCTTATTACCTAAGGCAGTTTACATAAGTGAATAGAAAGGTGTAAATAGGGGCTTCAATCACTTTTGGAAACTTTATATAAGGAGGTGATAAGATGGTATAATAAATCATTCTTTATTGGAAATAACTTTGATTCAGTTTAGAATTCAAAAGTATAATTGAATAATTCTATATAAATTTAAATTAGCTAAAGAATAATTAAGTTATAAACCCAGCTTATAATATAAAACCAAATGAACTTTAATTATGAAAAAAATGAGTCTTGTTTTAAGTCTAATTTGTGTTGTAATAAGTAGCTGTTCTTCACAATTTAAAAGGGTAAGTGAAGAACAATCTTTTGCTCCTAACGATATTACTGGAAAATATCACATTCCTTCTTTGACTAAACCTGGAGAAGGTGCATATTTAAGCGGGGAACTTATTTATTCATTGGATAATAAACCCACTCCGGAGACTCATGCATCAACAATTGTAGAAACTCCTTCTGGCTTTGTAAGTGCCTTTTTTTCAGGAACACATGAAAATAACCCTGATGTAGGAATTAGGGTATCTAGACTGGTTAACAATAAATGGTCCTGGCCAGAAGAGGTTGCAAATGGTGTTATAAGCGATACACTGAGGTATCCTTGTTGGAATCCTGTTTTATTTAAGCCCAAAACAGGCCCGTTGATGTTATTTTATAAAGTCGGACCAAGTCCGGTAAAATGGTGGGGAATGTTGATTACTTCGAATGATGATGGTAAAACGTGGTCTAAACCTGTGAGAATGGGGGATGATCCTAACATCGGGCATTTATTAGGACCTGTAAAAAATAAACCTATTCAGTTAGAAGATGGTACAATTATCAGTCCTACCAGTGTTGAATATATTGAGGAAAATAATGAACAAAATTGGAAAGTGTACTTCGAAATCAGTAAAGATTTAGGGAAAACCTGGGAAGTTATAGAGCCAATCAATGATGGAACTGATTTTGATGCAATACAACCAAGTATTTTAACCTATCCTGATGGTAGAATGCAAGTGATTTGTAGAACAAAACAAGATGTATTGGCACAAAGTTGGTCGAACGATAATGGAAGAACCTGGAGTAAGATGACAGCTTTAGATCTTCCTAATCCTAACTCTGGTACTGATGCTGTAACTTTAAAAAGCAATAAGCAGTTGTTGGTCTATAATCACACGACAAAAAAAGGTGATGAACCCAAAGGCAGGAACATGTTAAATCTGGCAATTTCAGACAATGGGCTTAACTGGACTCCGGTTATGACTTTAGAGAATGAACCCATTGAAGATGGTTACGCATATCCTGCTATAATACAATCTTCAGATGGACTTGTTCACATTACATATACTTATAACAGAAGGTCAATTAAACATGTGGTGATTGATCCGGAAAAACTGTAATATTTTGAATCTTGAAAGCTTTTTTTAAATGGATCGTATTTTTTGTCTGTTTAGGCATGACTGTTTGTTTTTTCGGATGCAATCAAAAGATATTTTTAAACATGAAATTTAAAGAAACGCAACTTACCAGAAAACCTCATGGTCATACGATCCATTACACTTCGGTCTTTTCCAAAGATGACAATTGGATTGTGTACGATACCCGCAACAATGACACAATGATAGTAAGCACCGGGAGTATTGAAATGGTGAATGTGAAAACAGGAGAAGTTAAAGTTTTATATAATACAGAGAATCAAACTGAATACGGACCTGGCGTAGGTGCAGCTACTTTCTCGCCAACGCAAAATGAGGTTTTATTTATTCATGGAATCCGAAATGCTAATGAATTGCAGCCTTATGGTGTAACTCGCAGAACCGGAGTAGCAATTGATATTAATCGCCCTCAAAAGCCGATCTTCATGGATGCACGTGATATCACTTTTCCATTTACTAAAGGCGCTTTAAGGGGTGGTACGCACGCTCATAGTTGGAGCGGTGATGGTCAATGGATAAGTTTTACATACAATGACTATGTTATGGAGAAAATAGCTAAGGTTGATTCCTCGATACAGGATTTACGGACGGTTGGGATTATGGTTCCTGGAAAAGTGATTGTAGGTGATGATGGCTCCCTGGAAAATAATGATGGTAAAATGTTTTCTGTTGTTGTTTCAAAAGTAACTGAACACCCGAATCCAAAGCGTAATGAAATTGATAAGGCATTTGATGAAAGCTGGATTGGAAGTAATGGATATATAAAGTTAAATGGAAAGAAGCAGGAAAAGGCTATTGCTTTTCAAGGTAATGTAAGGGATATTCAAGGTAATGCAATTACTGAAGTATTCGTACTTGATTTACCGAAGAATATTACAAAATCACAAACAGATCTTCCATTGGAAGGAACGGTCAATACAAGACCAAATGTGCCTGAAAGTGTTATTCAACGTCGAGTAACGTATACAAAAAATGGTATTGAAGGGCCAAGACATTGGTTGAGGTCAAAAGCTGATGGAAGTTTAATTGCTTTTTTGGCAAAAGATAGTTTAGGCATTATTCAGGTCTTTGGCGTTTCTCCTAACGGAGGCGCTATTCAGCAACTAACCCATAATGAGTTTTCCGTACAAGGGCCTTTTAATTTTAGTCCTGATGGTAACTGGATAGCTTATCCTGCGGATAACAGTATTTTTATCAATGATCTGAAAACTGGAAAGGCTGAACGGATCACTAAACGATTTTCAGATAATGAAAAGCCTATTGGTGCTCCTGTATGGTCAAATGATAGCAATAAGATTGCTTATAATCGTTATGTTAAAGATGAGAGTGGTGATTTTTTGCAAATTTTTCTTTTGGACAAAGCTCCCTGATAATTTTAAATTACAATAGATTAATAAATTTCCCGCAAAGAAAGGTTGCCTCATATATGGTAATATGATATAGTAAGTGGCTAATAAGCTTCAAAGAAGATTTTAGAATATCATTCATATTTGTAATTATTAGGATAAGTTAATTCTATTCGCAATAATTATAAATTAACCAATATGAAAAAGGAAGTATGGTTAGTGGCAAGTGGCGATTCTCGGTTATCTGCAAATCAACAATGCTGGAATGCTCAGCAAGATATGGAGAATGCTTTAATTGCTTCTATAAAAGAATTTGGATGGGCCGTTAATCGTGCCCACTCCTATAATGAAACAAAAAAGCATGGTTTTATTGATTCTCAAAAGATGGGCATTGAGATATTTAAGCGCATACCAAAGGATGCCCATCTTATTGTTGCAGAAAGTGTTTGGCAATATACACATCATGTTTTGGCTGGTTTAACAACCCATGGCGGACCAATTCTTACATTGGCGAACTGGGATGGACAATATTCCGGATTAGTTGGTATGTTAAATCTTAACGGATCTTTAACAAAAGCTAATGTAGTTTATAGTACACTATGGAGTGAACATTTCAACGATGACTTTTTTACAAATGGATTGAGTGAGTGGTTGGAAACAGGCACAATTAAACATGAGCAAACGCATGTAAAAAATTATGAGCTGGTGAAACTACCGCTAAAAGAGGTTGAGCTAGGTAAAAAGTTCTCACAAAATTTTCGTGAAAATAAAGCGATTATGGGAGTTTTTGATGAGGGTTGTATGGGAATGTTTAATGCTATTGTGCCTGATCATCTTTTACATAAAACAGGTATTTTCAAAGAACGGTTAAGTCAGTCAGCATTATACGCTAAAATGCTTACGGTAAACGATGAAGAAGCACAAGCTGTTTTAGATTGGTTATTGAATAAGGGTATGAGATTTAACTGGGGGAAGGCAGAAGATACTGAATTAACAAGGGAGCAAACGCTTGCTCAGTGTAAAATGTACATTGCAGCTCTTAGAATGGCAGCTGATTTTAGCTGTGATACAATCGGGATTCAATATCAGCAAGGATTGAGAGACCTAACAGCAGCCAGTGATTTGGTTGAGGGGCTTTTGAACAATAATGACAGGCCACCTGTATTTTCAGAAAATGGAAAGGAGCTGTTTCCTGGAAAAGCAATGCCTCATTTTAATGAAGTAGACGAGTGCGCCGGCATTGACGGGTTGTTGACTTATCAACTATGGCAACATTTAGGTATGTCGGGAGAAAATACGCTTCATGATATACGGTGGGGAGAGCATTATAAGGGAAATGGGGTGGATGATTTTGTATGGGTGTTTCTGATTTCGGGTGCAGCACCACCTGAACATTTTATCGGTGGTTACCAAGGTGCAAGTAGTGAACGCCAGACACCAATGTATTTTCGACTTGGAGGAGGTACATTAAAAGGCATCAGTAAACCAGGTGATATTGTTTGGAGCAGAATTTATGTAATGGATGATGAATTGCATTGTGATATCGGGGTAGGAGAGGTTGTTAAATTGCCAGAAGCGGAAACTGAAAGACGCTGGAATGCTACCACAGCAGAATGGCCAATTATGCATGCGGTATTGAATGGTGTAAGTCGTGACCAGATGATGGCAAGACATAAAGCTAACCATATTCAGGTTGTATATGTTAATGACAAGCTTTCTGTAGATAGTGCTTGTCGAATAAAAGCAGCTTCAATAGCAGAATTAGGTATCAAAGTTCATTTCTGTGGAAATGTTAATTTTAATGAATAGTGTGTATGTCACAGTTAGCTTATGTAATTGGTTTAGATTTTGGAACGGATTCTGTACGCGCACTTTTGGTAAATGCTTTAACGGGTGAAGAAATGGCGACTTCCGTTTCTCATTATAAACGATGGGCAAAAGGCTTATACTGTAATCCTAATTTATCCCAATACAGGCAACATCCAAGTGATTATATTGAAAGCATGGAGGATTGTATTAAAGCAGTTTTGAGTTTGGTCGCACCGGAAATTAGCAGCTTAGTAAAAGGGATTTCTATTGCAACTACCGGCTCTACTCCAGCTCCAGTAAATGAGAGCGGTATTCCATTAGCTTTATTGCCTGAATATAGTGAGAATCCAAATGCTATGTTTATTTTATGGAAAGATCATACAGCAGTAAAAGAAGCTGATGAGATTAATCAATTGGCCTCAGGCTGGATAATTGATTATACCAAGTATTCGGGTGGTATATATTCCCCAGAATGGTTTTGGTCTAAGATTTTACATATTGTCCGCAATGACGAGAAGATTAAACAGGCTGTCTTTTCATGGATAGAACATTGTGATTGGATGCCTGCTTTGTTAACGGGAAATACAGATCCGCTAAAAGCTAAAAGAAGTCGTTGTGCAGCTGGACATAAAGCAATGTGGCATGCGGAGTTTAATGGTTTGCCATCAGAAGAATTTTTAACAAAATTGGATAGTAAATTAAAAGGTTTAAGAAAGAATTTATATGATGATAGCTATACAACGGATGAACTCGCTGGTATTATATCGCAAGAATGGGCTCAACGATTAGGACTTCCTGATACTGTTGTTATTGGTGTTGGTGCGATTGATGCACATGTAGGTGCTGTAGGAGCATGTATAGAGCCATATTCTATGGTTAAGGTAATGGGCACATCTACTTGTGATATACTCGTAGTTCCATTGGAGAAGCATAAAAATCAATTGATTAAAGGGATTTGTGGTCAAGTGGAAGGCTCTGTGCTACCGGGTATGCTTGGAATGGAAGCCGGACAATCTGCTTTTGGGGATATGTTCCATTGGTTTAGAAATTTATTGATATCACCATTAAAAGAATTACTATTGAATAAATTATCCCAACATGAGTGGGATGAAATTGTTGATAATATTTTGCCAATGCTAGGACAAAAAGCATTTGAGCTGCCGGTTTTAAGAAGTGATGAACTGTCTCTAGATTGGATCAATGGAAGAAGGACACCTGATGCGGATATGTCTTTAAGCGCAGCAATTACCCGGATAAATTTAGGTAGTGATGCAGTTAGTATTTTTAAATCGCTGGTAGAGGCAACCGCATTTGGGTCAAAAGCAATTATAGATCGGTTTACTGAAGAAGGCATAGCAGTTAATTCCATAATAGCTGTGGGTGGAATCAGTAAAAAGTCAGATTTTGTAATGCAGACATTAGCCAATATTTTACGCTTACCTATAAAGGTAGTAAGTAGTGAGCAAGCCGGCGCACTTGGTTCTTGTATGTTTGCTGCTACGATAGCAGGTATTTATCCAACTATTAGTCATGCTCAAAAAAGTATGTCATCAAAATTCGCAACAGTTTATACTCCTTATGAAGAAAAAGCAAAAAATTACGAAATACTTTATAAAGAATACTTAAACTTGGGAAGTAAACTTTCTTGATTAAACCTGAACATGTATGAATGATTTACCAATTATTGACTTATCAGTAATTCTGTTATACCTTCTTGTTATGATTCTTGTAGGAGTGTGGTTTTCACGCAAAAACACAACTTCCGACCAATTTACCAAGGCAATGGGTTCTATACCCGGATGGGCCGTTGGGATATCCTTATATGCAACATTTTTAAGTAGCAATACTTTTATTGGTGTGCCAGGTAAAGCTTTTGGTGGTAATTGGAATGCTTTCGTATTCAGTTTGTCAATGCCGCTTGCTGCTTGGGTGGCATCTAAATACTTTGTTCCTTTTTATCGGATGTCTAGTGAAGTTTCAGCGTATACTCATTTAGAAAAACGATTTGGACCCTGGGCCCGGAGTTATGCAGTAATTTGCTTTCTGTTAACCCAATTGGCAAGGATGGGTTCTATTTTTTTTGGGATAGCTATTAGTTTACAAGCATTGACAGGCTATTCAATGGTTATGATTATGCTGGTAATGGGAATTTGTATTGTGATTTATACCGTGCTGGGCGGGATTGAAGCTGTAATATGGACGGAAGTAGCTCAAGCCGTACTTTTAACAATTGGCGCAATATTAATCTTGGTTCTTGTGGTAAAGAATGTACCTGGAGGCTTTGAAAAGATAACCAATATAGGGATTGCTGATAATAAGTTTAGTTTAGGTAGTTTTAGTTTAGATCTAACAACTTCTACCTTTTGGGTTATTTTACTTTATGGGTTTTTTATTAACCTCAACAACTTTGGTATAGATCAAAACTATGTACAGCGATATCATGCGGCAACGTCTGAGAAAGAAGCTTCCAAGTCAATCTGGTTATGTGTGAAGTTGTATGTTCCCATTTCATTTTTATTCTTTTTGATAGGCACCTGTTTATATGGTTTTTATATGGAAAACCCTGAATTAACCGAAGTAATAAAAATGCAAGCTGCAGCAGACAGATTGCCATTAGGTGCAAGTAGTTCAGAAATCGCTTCGATTGCAGCCACCTTAAACCCTGAAGATTATGGTGATAAGGTTATGCCCCATTTTATGGTGAACATGATACCTGTTGGTTTGGTTGGGTTACTCATATCGGCTATACTTTCAGCGGCAATGAGTACAATTAGTTCTGGAATGAATGCTTCAGCCACTGTTTTCTCTGAAGATATTTATAAACGGTATGTTAACCCTTCCATGACTGAAAAAGGAAAGCTTCGATTGCTTTATATAGCTACTACTGTATTTGGAATACTAGGCATGGTAACTGGAATAGCAATGATAGGGGTTAAAAGTATTTTAGATGTTTGGTGGGAACTATCAGGCATCTTTGCTGGAGGTATGTTAGGTTTGTTTTTATTGGGTATTATCTGTAAAAGGGCAGGTAATTCTGATGCGGTTATCGCAACAATTGCAGGTATATTAGTTATTATTTGGATGACCTTTTCATATTTAATTCCGGATGAATTTGTTATGCTTAGAAATCCTTTACACGCCAATATGGTTATTGTTATTGGAACGTTGGCAATATTTTTAATTGGCTCCTTAAGTACTAAACTTCGATTAGCTAGAAGACTAGAATAACGATAGAAAGGAAATTACTGAATGGGTAGTTTTTTGTTGAAGCTATTTAGCCTATTGCTACAGGCTAATTTGTACATTTGCTATCTAATATTTAAGAAATGAGCTTAGCCTATTCCTCTTTATCACAGATTGCAACTAGTTTGAATTTGCCTGAATCAGTAACTGAAAAATTAATAAGTAATTATGAATTGGTCGAATCTAAGGAGGAACTCTTTCAATTGATACAGCAAATTGGAATTGAGGGAGGGAAGGTTGACGAAGCAGCAGATATGGTTGCCGATTTGGAAGAACGAATTAACCTGATAAGCCATAAATTAAAATTTATTAAAGAAGAACAAAAACCTGCTGTTCTTATTTTAACTTCAGTAAACCCACCCGTTTTTGAAAGGAATGATTATTTAGAGGATATATTAAGAATTGCAGGAGCAACAATATATGATGCGCAAATCACTGATGGAGAGAAAACTTTTAATCCGGATGTTTTACTCATTATTTCTGATAAAATGGAAAGCCTTTTTAGCGATGTCGGTGTTTTACTCTCCTTAGAGGAATGGCAAAACACCAACGCCGTAAAAAATAATAAGATATTTCTAGTTAATGGGACTGACCATTTTAATGGATACAGTTCAAAGATAGCTGAAGATATTGAAACTCTTGCAGAGATCATTTATCCCCAATACCTGACTTTCGGAGGTAGTGGGGAATCTTGGGTTCAGTTCGAAGTTTAGAATTTAGTTTAGCCTATTTTTCTGTATTTAATCCGCTTAGGTGCTACATCTCCCAGACGTTTTTTGCGGTTCTCTTCGTACTCTGTATAATTTCCTTCAAAAAAATACACTTGGGAATCGCCTTCAAAAGCCAGGATATGTGTACAAATGCGATCTAAGAACCAACGGTCGTGAGAAATAATTACTGCACATCCTCCAAAATCTTCTAATCCATCTTCAAGTGCACGCAACGTATTAATATCAATGTCATTGGTTGGCTCATCTAATAAAAGAACATTAGAGCTTTTCTTTAAAGTAATTGCTAAGTGAACACGATTACGCTCACCGCCTGAAATTACAGCTACTTTTTTTTGCTGGTCTGCACCATTGAAATTGAACTTTGAAACATAGGCTCTTGAATTTAAGGTTTTGTTTCCCAATTGAATATTGTCAAGACCATCAGTTATGTTTTCCCAAACAGATTTTTCAGGATCAAGGTCATCATGCATTTGATCAACATAGCCCAATACAACAGTTTCTCCAACTTTGAAAGTCCCTGTATCTGGTTGTTCTTGTCCGGTAATTAATCTAAACAGCGTTGTCTTCCCAGCTCCGTTTGGCCCGATAATTCCTACAATACCTGCCGGAGGCAAAGAAAAGCTTAGGTTTTCAAATAAGATTTTATCTCCATACGCTTTGCTGATATTTTCCGCTTCTATTACTACATTTCCCAAACGCGGACCTGGTGGAATAAAAAGTTCTAATTTCTCTTCGCGCTCTTTCGTTTCTTCAGAAGCTAGTTTTTCATAATTGTTTAAACGTGCTTTTGATTTTGCTTGACGTGCTTTTGGGGCCATGCGAGACCATTCTAATTCACGTTCCAACGTTTTTTGACGTTTGCTTTCTGTTTTCTCTTCTTGAGCTAAACGTTTTGCTTTTTGATCAAGCCATGAAGAATAATTCCCTTTCCAGGGAATGCCTTCGCCCCGATCAAGTTCCAAAATCCATCCAGCTACATTATCCAGGAAATAGCGGTCATGTGTAACTGCAATTACAGTTCCTTTATATTGTTGTAAATGTTGCTCAAGCCAATCGATTGATTCTGCATCCAAGTGGTTAGTTGGTTCATCCAATAATAAAACGTCGGGTTCTTGAAGTAGCAAACGGCATAAGGCAACTCTTCGTCTTTCGCCTCCAGAAAGTGTTTCAATTTTTGTGTCAGGTTCCGGGCAGCGAAGTGCATCCATTGCACGTTCTAATTTATTATCCAGTTCCCAGCCTCCCATTGCGTCAATTTTATCTTGCAATTCACCTTGGCGCGCCATTAGTTTATCCATCGTATCCGCATCTTCATATACTTCCGGCAATCCGAAGCTTTCATTTATATCTTCATATTCTTTTAAAATCGAAATAATTTCCGCACAGCCCTCTTCAACTGTTTCGCGCACAGTTTTGCTAGGGTCTAACTTTGGTTCTTGTTCCAATAAACCAACTGAATATCCGGGTGAGAAAACAACCTCTCCCTGATAGGATTTATCAATACCCGCAATGATTTTTAAGAGAGACGATTTTCCCGAACCATTAAGTCCGATAACGCCTATCTTAGCGCCATAAAAAAAGGACAGGTATATATTTTTTAAAACTTGTTTTTGAGGCGGAAAGATTTTATTTACTCCGGCCATTGAAAAAATTATTTTCTCTTCTGACATATTTTCTGATAATTTAGCTCAAATATCGGGATATTTAGCGATTTAGTGCCATAATTATCTAGAATTTAGATTTATGCCAATTTAATGGCATTATGTAGGGTATGGCTCAATTCTTGTTAAAAGATAAATAGCTTTAATGAATTAAGTGAATATTTAATATATTAGAGCAATTAAAAAAAGGAAAATTTATGGATGCGAAATTCTCGCCACGTGTAAAAGACGTAATTTCCTATAGTAGGGAAGAAGCGTTAAGGCTTGGGCATGATTATATAGGCACCGAGCATTTATTACTTGGCCTGATTCGGGAAGGGGATGGAATGGCGATCAAAATACTTGACAACAATGGAGTAGATACATCGCGTTTACGTCGTTCTATTGAGGAGGCTGTAAAAGGCACTTCAATAACGAGCGCTAATTTAGGGAATATCCCTCTAACTAAACAGGCTGAAAAGGTATTGAAAATTACCTACTTAGAAGCAAAAATATTTAAAAGTGAAGTAATTGGCACTGAACATTTATTATTGTCGATTTTAAGAGATGAGGATAATATTGCCTCACAAATTCTTCAACAATACAATATTAACTATGATATTTTCAAATCTGAAGTAGAGCAGAACCGAACTGAAATTTCTGATCAGGCAAGTTCGGCCGCTGGAGATGATGATTATCGTGAAGAAGATTACGGTCAGCCAAAAAAGGTTTCGGATATAAAATCGAAAACACCTGTATTAGATAATTTTGGTAGAGACCTAACTAGAGCGGCTGAAGAGGGTAAATTGGATCCAATCGTAGGAAGGGAGAAAGAAATAGAACGCGTTTCTCAAATTCTTTCTCGTCGTAAAAAGAACAATCCAATTTTGATCGGTGAACCAGGTGTAGGAAAGTCTGCCATTGCGGAAGGTTTGGCGTTGCGTATTATTCAACGTAAAGTTTCTCGGGTGCTTTTCAATAAAAGAGTAGTTACTCTTGATTTGGCTTCCTTGGTTGCCGGTACAAAATACCGCGGGCAATTTGAGGAACGGATGAAAGCCGTTATGAACGAACTTGAAAAATCACCAGATGTAATTCTGTTTATTGATGAAATTCATACAATTGTTGGCGCTGGAGGAGCTTCTGGTTCGTTAGATGCTTCCAATATGTTTAAACCAGCATTGGCCCGTGGAGAAATTCAATGTGTAGGTGCAACAACTTTAGATGAGTACCGTCAATTTATTGAAAAAGATGGTGCTTTAGACCGTCGTTTTCAAAAAGTATTGGTTGAACCGGCTACTTATGAAGAGACCGTTGAGATCTTAAATAGGATCAAAGATAAGTATGAGGAACATCATGGTGTAACTTATACTCCTGAAGCTATAGAGGCTTGTGTTACCTTAACAACCCGTTATATCACAGATCGCTTCTTACCCGATAAAGCTATTGATGCATTAGATGAATCAGGCTCTCGGGTGCATTTGAACAATATTCATGTGCCACAGGCAATCATTGATATTGAAGAAAAAATTGAAGAGATAAAAATTGAGAAAAACAAAGTAGTTCGGAGTCAGAAATACGAAGAGGCCGCCAAGTTGCGTGATACTGAAAAACGTTTATTGGAAGAACTTGAACAAGAGAAAAAGACTTGGGAAGCAGATACTAAGACAAAGCGTTATACAGTAAGTGATGATAATGTAGCGGAAGTTGTTTCTATGATGACAGGTATACCTGTTCAACGTGTAGGACAGACAGATAGCCAAAAATTACTTGGAATGGCTGGAGCTATGAAAAACAGGATTATCGGGCAAGATGAGGCTGTACAAAAATTGGTTCGTGCTATTCAGCGTACCCGTGCCGGATTAAAAGATCCTAAAAAACCAATTGGGTCCTTTATTTTCTTAGGACCTACCGGGGTTGGTAAAACAGAACTTGCAAAAGAGCTTGCGCGGTTTATGTTTGATAGTGAAGATGCACTTATTCAAATCGATATGAGTGAATATATGGAGAAATTTGCGATATCACGTTTAGTGGGAGCGCCTCCAGGATATGTTGGTTATGAAGAAGGCGGACAATTAACTGAAAAAATTCGTAGAAAGCCTTATTCTGTTGTTCTTTTAGATGAGATTGAAAAAGCTCACCCCGATGTGTTTAACCTTTTACTTCAAGTATTGGATGAGGGTCAGTTAACGGATAGCTTAGGAAGAAAGGTGGATTTCAGGAATACGATTGTAATCATGACTTCTAATATTGGCGCACGCCAGTTAAAGGATTTTGGACAAGGTGTTGGGTTTACAACCAATGCTAAAGCCGGGCAAGCTGATGCGCATTCAAGAAGTGTGATTGAAAATGCGTTGAAACGTACTTTTGCACCCGAGTTTTTAAATCGTGTCGATGATGTTATTGTGTTTAATTCATTAGGAAAGGAAGAAATCTTCAAGATTATTGATATTGAACTTAAAACGCTATTTACAAGAATTGAGAGTTTAGGTTATTCTATTAAATTAACAGATGCCGCTAAAGAATATATCGCTGATAAAGGGTTTGATTCTAATTTTGGTGCACGTCCACTAAAAAGAGCGATTCAGAAATATTTAGAGGATCCGGTTGCCGAAGAAATTTTGAAGGGCGAATTAATTGAAGGAAGTACTTTAGAAGTAGACTTTGATAAAGAAAAGGAAGAAATTCGAGTGGGAAGTATAAAGGATAGTAAAACGAAGGCTTCAAAACCTACAGATGTTACTCCAAAGTCTACCAAGAAGGATGATAAAAAGGAAGAAAAATAATATAATTAGAATTAAATAATGCAAAAGGTGTGATAAATCAAAAAAATATCACACCTTTTTTAATTTGGCGTGTTATTTGCCTTAAGTCGTATTATACAATTACAAATTTCTGTTGCACATTTAAGTTATCCATTAAACAAACTAATTTTACACATTAATTTTTATTTTATGAAAAAGACTATACTATTTTTATGTAGCATACTAATGATGGGAATGTATTCTTGTACAAAAACTGAATATGTTCCTGATCCACAACTTTCGAGTAGAACGTATGTTCGAGAGATAGTTGCAAATAATTGGAAAAGAGAATCTAACGCTTTAATATACTGTGATATTCCTTTAAATGATCTAAAAGATTATTATATATTACAGGGTAGTGTATCTGTAGCCTTAAGTTTTGATGACGAGGTTTCTTATGAGGTATTGCCTGCTACAATCGATGCAGTTTCATATTCAATAAATTACACAACAGGTTTTGTAACTATTTATGCAGATGATCCATTATCAGATGATGGTGTTGTTACTCCAATTCCCGCCAGTGTTATTGTTAAAATAGTTTTGTCTGACTCTGAATTTATAGATTAAGCATAGGAATATACTATTACTTAGGAAGTCGTCCTAAATTAGAAAGGCTTCCTAAGTATATCAATTGTTTTTATTCTAATAACTCTTTTAAGAGCTTATCTAAATTCTCTCTTAAATAGATTACCTCTTCTTCTAATTTAATGAGTCTTGCTTCAAGATTGAGGTTGCTTTTTTCAGTAGTGCTTTCATTGGTTTCTGGGATTGGTCCAAACAAATGAATATAGCGCTGTTCTTTTTGTCCCGGTCGTTTAGGAAGCTGTTGAACATAGGGTATTTCCTCTTCAGCAAGTTTATTAAGAATTTCCTGCACATCTTCTAATGTTTCAAATTCATATAATCTTCCCGAATTGTTGTTTATCTCGCCTGGCGTTTGAGCGCCACGCAATAAGAGGATACAAATAACTGTTAAATCTGCTGGAACCAGCGGGTAATGAATGGCTAAATTATGCTTGTATTTTATTGAGCGGCTTCCTCCGCCTGTAGCAGTTGAGAGCAATCCTCTTTTCTTTAAAGAATTTATTGATTCCATTACAATTCTCTCATCATATTGAACTACCGGATTGCGGGAAGTTTTTTGATTACAGGCAGTTAAAATGGAATTTAGGGTCATAGGATAATATTCTGGAGTTGCTCGTGATTTTTCGATCAGTACTCCTAATACTCGTTGCTCTTCGAAAGTTAATTGTGGTAAATTCGTGTTTTCCATAGCTAAAGATAAATGAAAAAGCGAGATCTAGAATATCTTAGATCTCGCTTTTTCATTTATTAAAGAAAGAGATATTATTTCTCACTCATTTCATCAATAATTTTTTGACTTACTCCAGTAAAAGAGAAACCTCCGTCATGGAAAAGATTTTGCATAGTAACCATTTTGGTTAAATCGGAGAATAAAGAAACGGCATAGTTTGCGCATTCATCTGCAGTTGCATTCCCTAAGGGTGACATTTTATCTGCGTAATCAACAAAACCATCGAAACCCTTTACACCTGAACCTGCAGTAGTACGTGTTGGTGATTGACTGATCGTATTGATTCTAACGTGTTTTTTAACGCCATACTGATATCCAAAATTGCGGGCAATGCTTTCTAATAATGCTTTTGCATCTGACATGTCATTATAATCAGGGAATACACGTTGTCCAGCAATATAACTTAATGCAACAACGGAGCCCCATTCATTGATGGCATCTTTTTTTAATGCAGTTTGTAAGATACGATGCAGACTGATTGCAGATATATCAAATCCTTTGTGCATGTAATCGTAATTGTTTTCTGTATAATGAATTCCTTTACGAACATTGATGCTCATACCTATTGAATGTAGAATAAAATCGACCCCACCTCCAAAATGCTCAATGGCTTTATCAAATAAGTTATCAATATCTGCCTGACTGGTTACATCTGCTGGAATTACAGGAGCATTGTTGCATTCTTTTGCTAGCTGATCAATTGTTCCCATCCGTAATGCAACAGGAGCATTTGTTAAAATGATTTCAGCACCTTCTTCAACGCAACGTAATGCAGTTTTCCATGCAATAGATCGATCATCTAAGGCACCGAAAATGATTCCCTTTTTTCCTTTTAATAAGTTATATGCCATAATGGATTGTTTTGTTTTGAATTTATATATCAAAGGTTGCAAAAAGTTGCTGATTTGCCAAATTACATGAACCTTTTACGCTGTTTATTGATTGATTAATTATACATTAAATTCTGAATGGATCTAATTTCTGCTTTGTTGTAGGTTAAGAAGTTCTTTTGCATGTAAAAGAGCTGTGTCACTAATATCTTTGCCTCCTAACATTTGTGCAATTTCTTGAACACGTTCTTCAGAATTTAAAAGCTTGATATTGGTTTGTGTTTGATTAGTTTTCTCTTCTTTATACACTTTAAAGTGCGATGCCCCTTGTGATGCGATCTGGGGTAAATGGGTAATGGCGATTACTTGTAGATTTTGTGTTAACTTTTTCATAAGCTCACCCATTTTTATAGCTATTTCACCTGAAATTCCTGTATCAATTTCATCAAAAATGACGGTAGGGAGAGCAGATGTTTTGGCAATTAAAGATTTAATGGATAACATTAAGCGTGAAAGTTCACCTCCAGATGCTATTTTACTTATCGCTTGGGGTTCTTGACCTAAATTTGCTGTAAATAGAAACTGAACTTCGTCTTGTCCGTTACTACGTAATTTACCTTCAGGGAGTGATTGAAGCTTAATTTTAAATACGCTTTGTGGCATACCTAATTCAGCTAACGAAGATTCAAGCTCTTTTTCAATAGCTGGAATGAAAAGGTGCCTGCTTTTTGAGAGCTCAGCTGCCAACTCCAAAGCTTGTTGATTTAATTGTTCTTTCTCTGCTTTTAATCTTAAGAGTTTTTCATCATTTATTGAAACTGCGTTGATTTTTTCGTCTAGCTCATCCCTTAATTGAATAAGCCCTTCTATGGTATCGATTTGATGTTTTTGTTGAAGCTTATAAATTAACGTCAAGCGATCTTGTATGATCAATAATCTGGAGCTATCCACAAATGTTTGATTATCCAGTTGACTGATTTCAGCATTGATATCTTTTAATTCAATAATACTGCTGTTTAAGCGGCTTGAAAGTTCATTAACGCTGGACAAGAGTTTATCAAACTGTTGCAATTGTGATAAGGCTTCCTTTAGGAGTTGAAGTGCAGATCGTTCCTGCTCATCAATCACATAATTTGCTTGTTGCAAGCTACGTTTTATTTCTTCAGCATGATTTAATTTGTTTAATTCCTCCTCTAATAATCTTTGTTCGCCAATCTGCAAATTGGCTTCTTGAAGTTCGTTAAAAAGAAATTGATGGTAATCTGTTTCAGATTTAAGCTGGGCAGCTTCCTTTTCCAAAATAAGATAGGAATCATTAGCTTTATTGAAATTATTGAATGTTTTACGAAAATTTGTTAATAATTGTGAATTGTTTGCAGCACTATCAATGGTTAGTAATTGAAATGATTCTTTATTTATTTCAAGTGTTGCATGTTGGGAATGGATGGCAATTAATTGCTCACTTAAAGACTTTAATAAAGTAAGCCTGACTGGCGTGTCATTAATAAAGGCACGTGTTTTACCATCATTAAAGATTTCACGACGTAAAATGGTTTGTTCTTCATAATCTAAATCATTCTCTTCAAAAAACGATTTTATTTTATAATTCTCAATATTAAAAAAGCCCTCAATAACACATTTCTTTTCTTGATTATAAAAGTATTTGCTTTCTGAACGTTGACCTAATATAAGAGACAATGCGCCTAAGATAATTGATTTCCCGGCACCGGTTTCGCCAGTTATAATATTTAAGCCCTTAGTAAATTGAATATCGATTTCATCAATTAATGCGTAATTCTTTATAGACAAACGTGCAAGCATGTGTATTGGAGCTTAAGTTCTTAATGGATGGAGTTGTTACTATTACTCTTGGTAAGTAGGGAAATGACCTCTTGAGCAATATCTTTTGCAACATCGAGCTTCGATTTTAAATCAAAATTGCGCTCTGTCCCTGCTTTATTGATAATAGTTATTTTATTTTGGTCGCCTGCAAAACCCGCCCCTGCATCCTTAAGTGAGTTTAATATAATAAGATCTAGATTCTTTTTCTTGAGCTTTGCTTTAGCATTTTCCAATTCATTATTGGTTTCCAATGCAAAACCTACCAAAATTTGTTCTGCTTTCTTTTTTTCGCCTAAGCTTTTCAGGATATCCGTAGTTTTCTCTAAAACAAGTGTAATAGAGCTCGTATCCTTTTTGATTTTTTCTTGAGCGATATTTTGCGGACGGTAATCAGCTACTGCAGCACTCATAATGATAATATCAGCCTTCTCAAAATTAACTAAGCAAGCTTCGAGCATTTCTTTTGCAGAAGTGACATTGATTTTATTAATTTGATTGGAGGTGGTTAAGGAAGAAGGGCCACTAATAAGGGTAACTTCTGCACCAAGGTTTTGAAATACTTCGGAAAGTGCGAATCCCATTTTTCCACTGGAATGGTTTCCTATAAAACGAACTGGGTCAATGGCTTCATAAGTTGGCCCGGCAGTAATTAACACCTTCTTTCTATTTAAGGGTAGATCTTGCTGCAGATTTTTGGTTAAGTGTTGGATTATTTTTTCTGGCTCAGCCATTCTGCCTTCTCCTTCAAGACCACTAGCTAATTCACCAGTTCCTGGTGAAATAATCTGATTGCCATAAGATTTTAAGGACTGAACATTAGCTTGGGTGGCAGGGTGTGCCCACATATCTAAGTCCATCGCAGGTGCTAAATAGATCGAACAGCGAGCAGATAAATAAACCGCTGTTAGTAGATTATCACAAAGTCCATTAGAAATTTTGGCTAAAGTATTGGCACTAATGGGTGCAATAAGCATAGCGTCAGCCCAGATGCCTAATTCAACATGGTTATTCCAAGAGCCGGTTTTAGGTTCAAAGTATGCGGTTAAAACCGGTCTTTTAGAAAGTGTTGAAAGTGTTAAAGGGGTGATAAAATTGCTAGCATCTGGTGTCATTATTACTTGGACATTGGCTTTTGCCTTAACCAATAATCTTACAAGTATAGCTGCTTTATAAGCAGCTATACTTCCACATACTCCCAAGATGATATTTTTACCACTAAGCATAGTGCTATTGCTTACTCTTGTTCTGCAGTAGGAATTCTATAGTAAATTTTCTCATTCAAAAATTCGTCAATTGCCAATAGAGAAGGCTTGGGCATACGCTCATAGTGTTTTGAGATTTCGATTTGCTCACGGTTCTCAAATACTTCTTCTAGGTTATCATTAACTGTTGCAAAATCAGCAAGTTTACTATGTAATTCTTCCTTAACGTCGCTACCTATTTGATTTGCGCGTTTACTCATAACAACAATGGATTCGTAAATATTGTCAGTATCCACATCCAATGTACGTAAATCACGTGTAATGGTTGTAGTAGGAACTGGAACTACTACTTTCTCGATATTATTTTCCATATTTTTATTTTTATCCTTGCGGTATTTTATCCTTGCGGACTTAAAGGTGTTTCCTTTAGCGTATTTTCTTTTTCTTCCTTTCTCTTCTGCTTTTCTTCTGCTTCTTTTTGAAGAACAGCCCATTCGGCTAAAGTACTCTTAACTTCCACTATTTTCTTTTCAGAATCGGTTTTAAAGGTGTTTGCCTCTTTCATAAATTTGCTTTCTGGATATGCTTTTATGAAATCGTCTGCAAATTCAATAGCATCAACAAAACGTTCTTCTTTTTTTCTTTCTGAACTATTTAGTGCATATAGGTATTGTGCTTCTATTTTATAAAATTCGAGCTCTTCTGCATATTTTGTATCCGGATAATCGCGTAATGAATTATCAATAGCAAGAACCGCTGCTAAATAATCGCCGATATCCAAATAGATTTTTGAGTTTTCAAAGGATTTGCGCTCTAATTTACCACGAAGATTATCAATTAATCCTGAAACTTCCTCAGCGCGTTCACTTTCGGGATAAATATTAATAAAGAGCTGAAGAGCTTCAATTGCTTTTAATGTATTTTCCTGATCAAGTGAATATACGGGTGATTCTAAATAATAGCAATATGCGCCCATATAACGGCACTCTTCTGCTTTGGGACTATTGGGATAGGTATCGGTAAAATTTTTAAATTGATACCGAGCTGTTGTATAGTCCCTTAATTTGTAATTTGTAAATGCAAAGTAATAATTAAGATCTTCTGCTTCAGGGCGTCCTCTATATTTTTTTACAAGGTCATCAAATAAAACAAGAGCTTTTGAATATTTTCCATTATTGTAAAGCTTTATTGCTTCCTGGTACTTTCTGGCTGTATCATTACTCGCTCGAAGTTTTTCGAATTTGCTTTTGCAACCTGAGATTCCGATAACAGCAAGCAGTAATATAGTAAGCGTTTGTATTATACGTTTGTTTTTAAACATTTTGCAAAGATAGTTGAATTAAAAATATGTAGCAATTATATTTTTGATGCAAGATATTGTGTTAAATCAGATTTAAAGAATGTATCCATTCCTTTTAACAAAGTTTAACAGTTATAACTTAATTTGTCTGATTACATTTCGTAGGTTTTGCTCAATTAAATCTGTCATTGTTTCGCAGTAGCGATAGTTTTTATCTTTAAAGTAGTCTGCTAAACCCTCTTTAAGATGTGCAATTTTATCTGGTGTCGAGATTTGATGATTTGCAGAAGCATCCCGTAATGCCGCTATACGGTGACGTTCCATTCTTGCCCGATGTACAAGTGAGGAACGTTCTTCTTGTTGGTATTGTAGAACCGTTCTTTCTGTTAAATGATCCATACTTATCTTTACAAAAGGTAAGTTATCCTTAAAAAACTGCGGTAAATATACCTTTATATTCCCTTCATAACCCTGTTGATCAAAATCAATTGACCGAATTCGGAATTGGAAATCATCGAAGTCTGGTGTAATCTGCACCACAAAGTTGTAAGAGCGCATGTCTCCGAGTAAGGTAATAACGCACCGCTCATTGAATTTCACAAATTCTTTGGCTATACGTTTGGGGTTATAGTCCGATTTATCAAAATGCCTGCTTCCAAAAATATCACCCGGGATTCCTGCTATATGTTCTTCTACAAGAGTGTTTCCATCTACAATATAATTTACCTGATTTGGAGAGAGAATCTCTTCAAGCTCCAATCCATAAATTCTGGAAGAGTCGGTTTGTTTTATATAGAAATAATCGTAAACGTCATTTAGCCGGTTTACAATCCGAATTCGAAAAGGATGAGTGTTTCCGAAAGTGCAATAATCAATCCGATCAATATACTTATGTTCCACGATCCTTGTATTTCCTGCTGCTTTTAATATAGCAAAAATGATTTTTAGTCCATGATGTATGCGGTCAATTTCAGAAGATGGATATAATGGAGTTTCCCATAACGTATCCTTTCCTGATTTATCCAATACCGGAAGCGTTTCATCAAAGTTCAATAGGTCATGATAAGTCAATGGTAGTTTTGCACTTCGCTGGTAGGTATATAAATACTTCTGTAAGGATGGAATAACAGGGTAGATCGGTTTTTTCCTTGATATTTCAACATCTTTTGTTTTCATGCAAACTTTTTATAATGATTATAAATATAACTATTTTGAGGAGTTTATTAAAGATTGCCGTTATTTAATAGATAACAAGGTATGTTTACCTTAATTTCTTTAAGCATAATTAAAATATATGTTTTATATTTATTCAGATTATACTTAAAGAAATTATGCCTAAGTTCTTATGTCTGTTTGTCTTGTAGATTTCCTGCATCTTTCAAGGTTGCCCATCGCCCTGATTTTTATTAAGAGTGCGTTGTCTTCTGTATATTGGGCGCCTTATAATACAACTGATAAATTGAGAAAATGAATGCTATATCAGGATTAATAGGTACAGGGCTTATTGTAGTGTTGGTGATTTCTTTTATGCAATATAGAAATCTAAAACTAAAACAAAGCACGAATGCCTTATTACAAAAACTTGAGAAAGAACTTACACAAGCTGTTTACGAAAAAAATCTAGCGCAGGCTGAAATGCTCGCTACTCGTATACAAGTAAACCCACATTTTTTATTCAACTGTTTGAATTCTATAAAGTATCAGATTCAAAAAAAGGAAAATGATCAGGCAATCAAATACCTGGTTGTATTTAGTCGCTTTATTCGAATGGTATTAGAAACAAGCCGACAAGATGTGATTTCTTTAAAAGAAGAGCTGGAGTTGACCAATTATTATCTCACTTTAGAAAAAAACCGTTTTAACGATGATTTTACCTTTCAAATAAATTCTTTGCGTTCAGAACTTCTCCAAGAAATAACAATTCCTCCTTTATTAATACAATCATTTATAGAAAGTGCAATTTGGCATGGTCTTTTGCCAAGTGTGAATGAAGAAAAGCGATTAGTAATAACGGTATCCTTTAAAAATGGTGGGTTGGAAATACGGATTGACGATAATGGTGTAAAAAGGAAGTTGGATAGTATTGATCCTAAAGTAAAAGCAAGTATAGGCACTGAAATAGTGCAAGAGCGTATTGATCTATTTAATAAAACAAACGATTCTAAAATACAATGGAAGATTATAGATAAGGTTGATGAAATAGGGCTAGCTTGTGGAACAATAGTTGTTATTTCTCTTTTCTATGTTAAAGGATTAATCAAAGAGCTCGTTTAATTTACCTTAGTCGGATTGATTATGTGTTACTTGTTGGGTATTGTAAAAATTAATGGTTTGGATTTCAGGTATTTGTAAATTTATGCTGGATAATTATTTAGAATATTTGCGGATATGGGAAAGGTGCGTATCTTTGCAACCCGCAAACGAAGGAATGCGGTTGTTCATTGAAGGTAGGGTTAGATTGGCGGGGTGTTTTGGAGGGTCGTT
>Ga0160445_100115_pt1 | contig 70900 bp, 56 predicted proteins | sample HID1972M_E1MG_FD_108215 | JGI IMG/M metagenome (GOLD analysis project Ga0160445, IMG submission 108215) | Enriched pill bug-associated microbial communities from UW Madison campus, WI, USA - HID1972M_E1 MG | ecosystem: Host-associated > Arthropoda: Insects > Digestive system > Unclassified ... | reverse complement strand
TTCCGATTCTACTGATTAACCATATTATTATAGCAATAACAATAACGACCAAAGCAATACCGAAATACATTCCACCTTTAAAAATACCGCCGATTAGCTCGCATGAACTTAAGCTCATTAGAAGGAGAACTGCGGAAGTCAGTACAATCGATTTTCTACTATTCATAATTTTTTTATTTGAAAGATGTTTAATTAATAAACCCAGAAGAAAGTAAAATGTTTTAAGGGAAGAAGACCTGTTCGTCATTTTCTTTCACGTTCCAAAACCATTAGTCTATTCTTTGCAATCGATATTAATTTCATTGAAAATCCTGCATTTTAAAAAAATAACCCTTCATTTTACTCAAACAGTGGTTGAACAGTGGTCAAACAGTGGTTGAACAGTCCTTAAGCAGTGGTAGAAGGACTGTATAGCTGCTGTACATCTACTGCCTAACCACTGTTTATTCTATTCATGATATAAATACAGTCTTATATAATTGGAAGGATAATATCTTTTTGTTAGAGATATTTATGGGAAAAATAAAAAAGCACCTACACGATTGAACATATAAGCGCTTTTTTAGGTGGATATCACCGGAACTAAATTGGGTTAGATTACTAAATCGTTATCGATTCCTACTGACTAAAAATCAAACAAGTATTTATATATCAGGCTACTAATAATTACAGTTCTTTTATCTTTATATTCCGAAAGGAAATCCCCTTTGACCAATCCTGTAAACCAATTCGCCCTTTAGTCGCCTTTCCAAATTCAGGATAAACCTTAAACCCACTATTTGCTACTAACTCTCTCCATGCTTCTGTGTTTAAATCCTCTTCTGCAGTAAGCACATCATTTAGATAGAATTCTATCTTTCCATTTTCCTGTTTTATCCTAGATTGATTCCAGCTACCTAGAGGCTGTGTCTTTGCTTCATTCTTTTGAGGATAAAACCCATACAGACAACCTGCTCGTTTCTTTGTATCTAATAAAAAATCAGGATTGGTATCTTCCAAAAGTTGATATTCCGGTCCAGAAGCCCAGGCCTTGGGAATATCTTCTCTTTCTATAACATTGATAAAAACTCCGCTGTTTCCGGCTTCAGAGATCTTCCATTCAAATTTCAGATCATAGTTTTCATATTCTTTATCCGAAACCAAATCCCCATGCTCAATTCCCAATGATGAATCTGCAGGTAAACATTGAAGTTCACCCTCTCGAACCACCCATGCAGACGGAACTTTTCCTCTATTGTACAAATGCCAACCATCGCTAGTTTTTCCGTCAAACAGAAGTGTCCAGCCGGCTTCCTGTTCACTTTCTGACAATGCATTTTCAGTTACTGCTTTTTCTGCACAGGAAGACAACAAAGTCATTCCTATAATAAGACTAAAAATAGAGGTATAAAATGATTTTAACATTAGATTTAATTAGTTAGTTATCAATTAGTTATTTTAAATTGGTCATTTTCTAGATACAAGAATAAACAATACAAATTATATTTCAAAGCATTGTTTTTGATCATAATAAAAATAAAAGCACCTATACGAATTAACGTATAAGTGCTATATTTTCAAGTGGGATTACCGGAGTTGAACCGGTGAGCACTTGCCTGGCAGGCAAGTGCTCTAGCCAGCTGAGCTAAACCCTAAAGCCGTTTTTAGCTGTTCTGAGTAATCTTACTCAAACAATGACCAGATGAATAAATAGTTGTTAATTAGCCTTTAATAAAAGTTTACTAGAAGTACCTATTAGATGTGGTTTATCCAGCCTTATACCCGATTCCAAAATTACAACTTTGACACAGGGTATGTTTGTCTGTTCTGTATCAGATAACTTTAATAAGCGCATCGAGCAAAAGATATTCCACGCTGAAATTGTAGTAGATAATGACAGGATTGCCGCCGAAACCAAAGCCTATGAAAAGATACCGCAAATCCTGTCATTTGTAAAATGAACAGGGCGAGGATAAAATGAAGCAGGAAATTAAAGTAATTACAAGCAGATAAAATCCGACATCCTGAATATTGTTGTAAGCGCAATGGAACGCATTAGGAAAGACCCGAATTTACAGCATTTGGTGCAGCAGGATTAATCTTTGATGGACATATCAAAGCCACCTGTAATAAAGTTGTAAATTTGTAATTGGTATTAAAGGGCTAAGAGCTACAATTTTAAGTGGTCATTGTAAAGCGACGTCCTATATGAATGAACAAACAACAATGAACAACAGCTTGCAATACAAATTCATCAAACCCGACAAATCACTTGCCGATTTTGTAGCTGGTTTTTGGGCTTTACAAAACCTATCGGAACATACAGAAGAAGCCATCGCTTTGCCTGACGGACGAATTGATTTGTTTTTATCAAAATCTGCATCAGAACCAATTACTATTGGTGTTTTAGGTATTGGTACGCAACCCGACAAGGTGGAAGTTGCTCCAAAGAGTTTGATTTTTGCCATTGGTTTTAAACTGCCCGCAATTGAGTATATTTTTAATTTTTCCATTGCCGATTTATTGGATAAAGGAAAACCTTTGCCAAATGATTTTTGGGATTTCAGTGCGGAAGATTTAAACGATTTTGATGCATTTTGCGGAAAGGCTTCACAAAAAATTCAGTCGTTGTTACCGAAAGAAATGGACAGCAGAAAACGAAAATTATTTGAATTGATTTATGCTTCAAAAGGCGAAATAACCGTGAAGGAGCTTTCCGAAAAGGTACTTTGGAGCAATCGCCAAATCAATCGCTATTTCAATCAGCAGTTCGGGCTTTCATTGAAGGTATATTGTAGCATTCTGCGCTTCAGAGCATCTTTGGAACATATTGCGAAAGGGAAGTTTTTCCCTGAACTTGATTTCGCAGACCAGAATCATTTCATCAAGCAGGTGAAGAAATTTTCCGGCGTTGTGCCGACAGAATTGTTCAAACATAAAAACGACCGATTTGTACTATTGTCAACGCTGACATAGACATAATTTTGTACCAAATTTAAAATACAGGATTATGTTGCTAAAAAACAAAAAGATAGCCATAATTGGTGGTGGTCCGGGCGGACTAACACTGGCAAGATTGCTTCAACAAAAAGGAGTTGACGTAAAAGTGTATGAACGGGATTTGAACCGAAATGTGCGGACACAAGGCGCAACACTGGATCTTCACCAAAACTCAGGATTGAAAGCGCTGACCTCGGCAAACTTGCTGGATACGTTCAAAACGAAATACAGACCCGGTGCAGAAAAAGGACGGGTACTCGATAAAGCTGGCAATATCCTTTTTGACGAACACGAAAAAAACATATCCGGAATTAATTTTGAAGACCCTGATGCAAGACCCGAAATTGACCGCGGCGATTTGCGTGATATGTTAGTAGATAGTCTAACGCCTGATACGATTGTGTGGGACAGTCATTTTGTAAGTATGGAACAAGTTGATAAGCAATGGGAGATTACATTTAAGAACGGCGAAACGGCTTTGGCAGATGTGGTGATTGGCGCTGACGGAGCTAATTCTAAAATCCGTCCATTTGTAACAGAAATTCAATCTTCTTATGCAGGCATTACCATTCTGCAAGGAAACGTTGAAGACGCCAAAACAAAAGCTCCCAGTATGCATGAATTGCTAAAATGCGGAAAAATTTATACGCACAGCGAAGGAAAATATCTGCACGTATCAGCAAAAGGCGATGGCAGCATCGACTTTTACATCAGCAGCAAAATGGATGAAAATTGGACAAAGGACAACAGCAGCATCTTCTCAGACAGAACACAATTAAACAAGTGGTTTAAAACAACATTTGCAGAATGGAACAGCCTATGGTTTGAGTTATTTGAAAATGTAGATTTGCCGATGCTGATGCGTCCACAATATTGTATTCCTCCCGACCAAACTTGGGAAGCGCAATCCAATATTACGATGCTTGGCGATGCTGCTCATATCATGGCTCCTTCGGGCGAAGGTGTAAATTTAGCAATGCTTGATGCGCTTGAATTAAGTGAGTGTTTTACCAACGAAAAACTTGATGATTTACAAACTGCCATTGCTGCCTACGAAACCTCAATGCGCCAACGAGCCGCAGAAGAAGCCACAACATCGTCTGAAATGATTGAATGGATGCACGCTGAAAATGCGCAGGAAAAAATCATTAATCTTTTTAATGGGATAGAAGAGTAAAAAGATAGCAGAGGTAAAATGGCGGTTGCACGGACAACAGAAAACAACATTGCTGACCCAGGCTATTGACAGATACAAAAGGCGCAACGAAGTGGCAGGATAATAGGTACATTGTTGGTAGTTCTTACCGGAATCCTTTATTTGACGGCTTCATTTTTAGTGGAAATACCCTGAGTATGTACTGAAAAACGACTTTAAGAATACGGAAGAAGAAATCCATTTTTTCAAGTATAAGAAACCTGTTATTGTTCAAAGCTCATTTACTATAACGCCATTTATAAAATCGAAACTAGAAGACCCTATGGAAACATGTATGGCAAAAAACGAAAAAAGGGTAAAGTACGCTCTGACTTTATCCTTTTTTTATTAAATTTGCAGTAATGATTTACAAGGTAATCAAATGAAAGCGAGTGCAGTAAGCATCATTTACTAAATCGTTACCGATAGCACTTTCGGTTCTTGTAAACTACTCTTTATTAGCCGCTTTGGGCTATATTAATCTGTAGTACTTTTAAAAACGTGCTGATACCAAAATGTCAACAGCTCAAAACAGGTTGCAAATAGAGACAAATAAAAAAGTCGCCTACAATCTTTAAGATGTAAACGACTGATTTCCAAGTGGAGATTACCGGAGTCGAACCGGTGACCTCTTGCCTGCCAGGCAAGCGCTCTAGCCAGCTGAGCTAAACCCCCGTTGCGACCGCAAATCTAATTAAAGATTTAAGATATGCAAAACCAATTATATACTGATTTCTTCTTTCTCGTTTAACTCTAAAATAGCAGCACTTCGTGCACGCATTTTAGCAGTTAAATCGGCATCTTCTGCCAGTGAGTGTCCAAATGAAGGGATTAAATCTTGCAGTTTAGCTTTCCAATCTTCTTGTTTCATTTGTTCGGGGAAACATTTCGACAGAACGTCTAACATAATGGAAACAGCAGTAGATGCTCCCGGAGATGCTCCTAATAAAGCAGATAAAGACCCTTCGGCATTGGTAACCACTTCAGTTCCAAATTCTAACTTACCGCCATGCTCTTCATCTTTTTTAATTACTTGTACCCGTTGACCAGCATATTCCAACTCCCAATCTTCCATCTTAGCGGTTGGCACATAGTACTGTAATGTTTTAATCCTATCTTCTGGCGACTGCCTTACTTCATTAATTAAATACCTGGTTAAGGCAAGGTTATCCAATCCGGCCGCCAGCATTGGGCGGATATTTCCTATTTTAATAGAGGTTGCTAAATCCATATACGAGCCATTCTTCAAAAACTTAGTTGAAAAACCTGCATAAGGACCAAACAATAAAGCTTTTTTACCGTCAATGAAGCGGGTATCCAAATGAGGAACCGACATAGGAGGTGCTCCAATTGCAGCTTTACCGTAAACTTTAGCATCGTGTTTCTTTATTACTTCCGGATTAACGCATTTTAACCATTGACCGCTAACAGGGAAACCACCAAAGCCTTTCGCTTCAGGAATGCCTGATTTCTCTAAAAGCAAGAGAGATCCGCCACCAGCACCAATAAATACAAATTTTGCTGTTATTACTTTCTTTCTTCTGGTTGTCAGGTTCTTTACTTCTATTTCCCAACGTCCGTCTTCATCTTTTTGAATATCTTGAACCTCATGTGCTAAACGCATTTCAACACCGCTTTGTGCACTTAAATATTGCAACATGGCACGAGTTAAAGCACCGAAATTAACATCTGTTCCTATATCAATACGGGTTGCAGCTATCTTTTCCTTTTTATTTCTGCCATCCATAATTAAAGGAACCCACTCCTTAATCTTATCAAAGTTCTCAGAATAAACCATCCCTTGAAACAAATGACTCTTTTGCATAGCTTCATAACGCTTCTTTAAGAAAGAAACATTGCTTTCGCCAACAACAAGACTCATGTGCGGGATGGAATGAATAAATTTATCGGGCATAGAAATAAGTCCCAGTTCAACCAGAGACGCCCAAAATTGCTTAGAAACCTCGAAAGACTCAGCAATATGAACTGCCTTGTCAATTGAAATAGAACCATTGGGATTTTGTGGAGTGTAATTCAATTCACATAATGCGGAATGTCCAGTACCGGCATTATTCCATGCTGCAGAACTCTCTGCTGCAACTTCATCTAAACGTTCTAATATTTGTATTTTAGCTCCGGGCATTAATTGTTTTAACAGAACGCCTAGTGTTGCGCTCATAATGCCTGCTCCTATTAATACAATGTCTGTATTAACAGCAGTCTTCTTTTGTTTTTTAGTCATTTCTTATAGAAAAATCGTGCAAAAGTACGATGTTTATCTTAATTCTAAAACTATGCCAAATAAAAAACTGACAGAAGGTATAATAAGCTTAGCTATTTATCTTTTGTTTTTGATCCCGTATTTGGGGCTATTGTACGGGTTTTCTTAGTTTTTAAATTCAGAACTTCCACCAAAACCGAGAATGCCATCGCAAAATAAATATATCCTTTCGGGATATGTTGTTCAAATGCTTCAGCGGTTAATGAAACACCTATCAATAGGAGAAAGGAAAGTGCTAACATTTTAACGGATGGGTGCTTGTTGACAAAATCACTGATAGAACTTGCAGATACCATCATCACTACAACTGCTATAATAACAGCCGCAATCATTACTCCGATTTCATTTGCCATACCCACTGCGGTAATAACAGAGTCTAAAGAGAAAACAACATCTAATAAAAGTATTTGGAAGATCACATTACCGAATGTTGCCTTATTTTTAGGCACTAAGTCGTCATGCTCCTCTCCTTCCATCCTACCATGTATTTCAACCGTACTTTTATAAATCAGGAATAATCCACCGAGAAGGAGAATAATATCTCTACCGGAGAAGTCGAGCTTCTCAAACCAGAAACCTGTGTCCTGACCGAAAATTTGAGCAACATTAAACCACGGTTTTGTTAAAGACATAATCCAGGTAATGGATAATAGAAGCAAGACGCGTGTAATCATCGCTAAGCCTAAACCCAATTGCCGAGCTTTCTTTTGTTGGCTTTCTGGTAACTTATTACTAAGGATAGATATGAAAACAATGTTATCAATACCTAATACAATTTCTAATACTGTTAATGTTGCAAGGGAAACCCATATTTCCGGATTAGAAATCCACTCCATAAAGCTAATTTTTTACAAAATTATTAAAATAACTTATTCTACATTAAATTGTTTTCGATTTGCTTAAAAACTCACTGAAATATTACAATTTATGGCTTTCCGAAGTCTTTCCTCATTATTTAAATATGAAATGGCACTGTTTTGGATAGATCCAGTAAACAATATTTTATTAATAAAATATTGAGACTTTTTAAATCAGTAACCAAGATAAAGATATACTTTTACACAAAATTTAAAGCACTTTATGAAATTCGTCATCGCTGTTGTTTTATTGCTTTCCTTGAGCTTTAACAACCTGTCAGCTCAAGATACTGAAAGCCCTAAATTGGATTTACACCTTAATCTGGTAGCTGGCGACTCGTATTTATATTCTGTTTCGGTAGATCAGAAAATGATTCAAGAAATTATTGGGGAACAATTGGAGATGAATCAAAAACTGAATACTGATTATAAATATACGATAGAAAGCAACGATGGTGAGTCGATAAAAATTAAAGCAAGCTGCGAGCGGATGCAATTAACTGTTGATTATCCGGGAGACCAAATCGAATATAATTCTGAGTTAAAAGGAAGTGACAGCCGCTTCTCGGGACTTGATAACCTGATTGGAAAACCATTCTACCTTTTCCTAGATAACAAGGGAAATATTCACAAAACAGAAGGGTTCAAAGAACTTGGAGCCGAGTTAAAATCAAATGAATTTGTAAGACAATTATTTACGGATTCGGCTTTAATCAATTCATTAAATATGGACATTTACCCTGCTAGTCCTGTCTCTGTAGGCACAAGCTGGAATAAACTGGCTTACATTGACCTAATGAATGTGAAACTGCAAAATAACCTTAGCTATACGCTGGAAGGCACAAGTGAAGATATTGCTTGGGTTAATGTGAATGGTGATATTACCGGCATGGCTGATAACTCTGATCTTAAGATGGATCTAAAGGGTTCGCAAACTGGAACAATAGAAACTGACCTGAAAAGTGGCTTAATATCAAGTGGAAATATACAAACGGAAATTGAAGCTAGCATTCAGTCACTTGATTTGGTAAGCCCTATGAAGCTATCTTCGGAAACCAAAATATCTAGCAGAAAGCTTTAATATCGCTGTAAAGGATTAGTCTCTTGCTTCTGTCTTATATATTCTGCAATCTAGCTAATAAGATACTAATGAAAAGATGTTATCGCAAAACGGTTTGATCTTTTCAGAGCCCTTTAGAAAATCCAAGTTAATTACAAAAGCAAAAGCAGCAATTTTACCACCCATTTGTTGAATAAGCTTGCTTGTAGCAACAACAGTCCCGCCAGTCGCCAACAAATCATCGTGAACCAACAAACGAGCTCCTGGCTTGAATGCATCTCGGTGGATTTCTATGGATGCAGAACCGTACTCCAGATCATAGTGTTGTTCAAAGGTATCGGCAGGCAGCCTTCCTTGTTTACGAATGGGAATAAAAGGCAGACCTAATTGATTAGCCAGTAAGAACCCAAATAGGAAACCCCGGCTTTCAATACCCACAACAGCATCCAGCTTTAAATCTTTACATCTATCAGCAAACGCGTTTACGATATCTGAACATAGCTGATGATCTTTTAAAATGGGTGTAATATCTTTGAAGATTATACCTGGCTTTGGAAAATCATGTATATCCCGAATGGTTTCTTTGAGTCTTTGTTCAATCATCTGTAAAACTTAAATATGGAACAATTTTACGCAAAAATTCTTCATTTAAGATTTCAATATTTAATAAATCGGCGTATTGGAGGTAGTTTCCATGCTGGCTGCGGTACTGAACGATCACATTGGCTTGTTTTGGACTGATATAGGGATGCCTGGAAAGCTCTTGATAACTGACCGTATTGATATTGATCTTCTTCACCTTTGTTGAATCTACATAGATATATGCGTGTATATTTCCATATCTTTCCTCATCCATTCCATACACTTCCAACAATTGAGAACTTGAATAAAATCCTCCGATAAGATCTCTGAAACGAATGATACGCGATGCAAATACGGGCCCTATTCCACGAAGTTCTTGCAGCTCCAGGGAATCTGTTGCATTCAGTTCAATTAATAGCTCTGAAGTTGGTTTGATAAAGACAGATTCAATTAAGGCAGGTTTGTGAGTGCTTTCTTTCAGAATAGCTCTTGCTTCCAGATTAATATAGGGTGATAGGCGTTTAAAATCTTGTTCGCTTATCGCATAAATCTTTGCAAAATCCTTTTTAGTATAAAACTTCCCTCCTTTTGCAACATAATTATGAATCATCCTTGTCTGATAATCTGATAATCCTAAACGTTTTGCTTCCTCTGCAGTTAGCTCATTTGGATTAAATGAGAAATATTGGACTTCGGGGTTAATGCCTTCGGTTAAAGAGATGGCAGTTGCTTCTTTATATTGGTTCGCTAAAAACCGATGAATCTCTTCTTTTCGTAATGCAAAATCAGGATCAAGTTTCTGGGGTCTGATTATTTGATAAAGACTGGGTAAGAACCAGAGAAAGATAACAACAATGGTTAAAAAAGAAAGCCCTTGTAGCTCCTTTCTATTCATAGAAAAGTGCTTATCAAACCATTTTCCCATAATATTAGGTTAATCACGAATATATGTAACAAAAAGAGGGAAAGCAAAAAGTCTGCGCAAGCGCAGACTTTATATTCCCCGAATCTAAAGGATGAATTTTAAAAAGGGAGGCCTTATATATGATATCTAGTCAATTTTAGCCCAGCTTCCAACAGCAACCCAGTTGTCGCTTGCAGAAACGGCTCCTTGGTATTTAGCAGAAGTAAACCATGCATCAAGGGTTTTAGGATCTAATGCATTTGTTTCTGTTGTTCCTATATATTTACCAGTAATGAAAGTTGGCTTAACAAGTGCGTCAGTAGTATTGCTAGTCACCGTACTAAATAACTTATCTCCTACAAACGCTGCACCAGCAGTATTTTTAAAGCTCCAGGCTTTTGGTCCGTAAACTGAAGAGTTTGCAAGAACAAATGAACCATCTTCCATATTAGCTAAAGTTTCATCATGTTCAACCTCTACTCCACTTGAGAAACCATAAGCGACAATGTTATGTAACTTCCCTTTTGTGCCTTCACGAAGTTTCATTGCTCTTGTAGCTCCTGTTTTTATTGGCGCGCCACCTCCATCATCTGTATCAGCAATTGTAGATCCTACTAAAGTTATGTTAGATAAAGTTGGTTCTGAATAAGGTGTTGCACTTCTGTTACTACCATTATTATCTGCTTCAATACCACGGTCAGCGTAGATATCACCTTGTACTGCAACCCAGAATTGTCCTTTACCTTTCCAGCCATAAGTCCAGTCAAAAGAATCATCCTGTGCACCATAAACTACTGCATATTTCACATTAACAGTTCCACCAAAGAATTCAATACCGTCATCTCCACCATGGTAAACAGCGATATGCTCAACAATGGTACCATCTCCTACACCTTCAAAAGTAAAGCCATTGTGCTCTTTTTCTGAAGTAGATTTTTTACCAGTATATTCTGCACGTACGTATTTCAATGTACCAGAACTATGATTTGCATCTGTTCCTCCATAAGAAACACCTTGTCCCATCTCAGAAAGTGCAGTACCTCCAGTAACATTGATAGGTGCTTTACCGGTTAAGATAATACCACCCCAATCTTGTGCTTGTGGGCTAGCTTTTCCAGATGTAAATACGATTGGCGCTTCTGCAGTACCAACAGCTTCAATCTTTGAAGTTGGATCGATCAACAAATAAGCTGCTGATCCGTCATTAGGGTCCGATTTTACTGTTACACTCTCTTGAATGGTTAAAACCGCACCACCTACAACGTGAACACCTCCTTTTAAAAAGTAAGTATTGCCTTTTGCTAAAGTTGTATTTGTGCTGATATCACCTGTAAGTGTTGCATTGTTTTCTAATACTCCACCATTATCCGGATCTGTTATTACCGGTTTATCATCTTTTGAACAAGACGCAAATAACACACATGCGCTAAACGCTATTGCTACTGATTTTGTAATTCTAACTCTTTTCATTTTCTTTTATTTTATTTTTATTTTGTTTTATACTTACACTTCTCTTTGATAATTCTGTCACAAAGAAACCATTCAACTATTAACTAATTATTAAGAAATCTTAAACCTTTAAATCGGCTTGAAGATTGTTTTTTTAAAAATTATAGCTCAATGAAGCGCCTAAGGTTACGCCTTTTTTAAACTCTGAAAAACTTAGATTTTGACTGGTAAATTCTTGCTCAAACTTGACGGCCGGATTCAAGATATTTGAAATTGAAATATCAAAACCAAAATGGTTATTAAATGAGGTATTGACCTGCAGATCCAGTGAATTAAACGGCATCTCAAAAATATCTCCTGCACCTTGTGACCCTGCAACAAACAGACGTTTACCAAATGTGCTGTAAGCCATAGTGAACATGGTATTTGTTGATTTAGACCAATCTGCCTTATATGATAAATCCAAATTAATCAGGTAAGGAGAGGCTCCATATAAAGACCTTGACTTATTGGTAGGTGCAACCGGATTGCCTTCTTGGCTCAATTCAAGGATACGATCATCCTGAAATTGAATTTTATTATACATGTAAGAGCCATTAAAACCGATTGATGCATTTGTTAAAGCCTTAGACTCTGTTTGAAGCAAACTTCCCAGATTTCTGTTAAACTCTAACTCTACACCGGCAATTGTTGCCTGATTAGAGTTTACGTATGAAAATATAGCCTCTGATGAAGCCAGTTGCATCATCTCAATAGGATCCTTAATATACTTTCCGAACAAAGAAACAGCCATTAACTCTCCGCGTGAAGGATAGAACTCATATTTTAAATCAAGGTTATAATTTGAACTGTTCTTTAAATGCGGATTACCTTGCTGCTCTGCTGTAGCAGCGGCATTATTTAAACGGAAAGGCGCAACTTCTACAAACAAAGGTCTGGACATCGTGCGACTACCCGCTAATAGAATATTTGACTTCTCATTCAATAAATATTTCAACGTGGCTCCTGGTAGGATATCAACTTGTGATATTGTATTGTTTCTGAAAGGCGCATCCTCTGGATCTCTTCCTGTTTTATAATCAAGCGACTGATTAGAGATTTCCGCACGTACACCGGCAACCAAATTCCACTTATCGTTCCAGTTAAAATTAAAATTAACATAGGGTGCTGCAATCCCTAAATTTGCATTGTATTTATTGGCAGCATAATAAGTCTCTTTATATTCCCAGTCTCCTGTTCCCAAATTAGATTCACTTAACTCTGCATCCACATCATTCAGATCAACCACATCCCGATTGACGATGCGTGTATCAATTTGACGAGCTGCAAAATCTCGAAACTTGTATTTTGCATTTACTCCTAATTGATAGCTTTTTAAAACGGAGGTTTCACTTTTAGGTTTGAAATCCATTTCAACCTTTCCTGAAACTTCATCATCATTCAGTTCAGAAAAGAAGCGATGGTTATCGGCATTATTCCGGTTCGATAAAACGTAGCCCTGTGAACTTTCTTCAAAAGTATTTTGAACACGATCAGGAATTGAACCGATGGTTTCTGTATAACCTACTGCCCATGTTAATTTAAGCCTATCCGAGAAGTCGTAATTACTGTTTAACTGTCCGGCGAATAAGTCATTCTGAACTAAGGTGTTCCTTCTACCCAGAATGCTATTATCTATATCAGCATGCGTACCAACATTCTCAAAAACATTATCGTTTGATTGGTTAACGACCAAACCTGTAAAAGTATAGTTCGAATGATCATTAGGTCCGTATGTTAAAGACATCAAGGCTGTGGAATTCGTTTTATATCCGTAATTCTGTGTCTCGTAATGATATCTGGGCGAAGCCTGTGCATTGTATAATGCGCTTGTTCCGTCTTCATATGAATAACCTACTTTGTGTCCCAGGTTAAATAAATAACCAATTCGTTTATCATTCTTTAAAAAGATTTGATTTCCGGCAGAGATAGATACCCCTCTGTTTATTGGCGCTGTAGTTGAATAGGGTGTCCAATCTGTATTAAAACCAGGAGCGCTTCCTGCAGAAGAATTATAACTATTTGTTTGAGCAACAACCGTTGGCATCTCTCTTCTTCCTTTATCAAAGCCAAAGAACCCGCGAGTTGCTCTTGGAGACATCAGGAAATCACTTTTACCGGTAACAATTGAATTATAACCCGATGATAAGGATACTTTAAAATAAGGTTTGGAAGGATATCCTTTAGTTACAATATCAACTGTTCCTCCTGAAAAGTCGCCATAAAATGGAGCGGTATATGATTTTACTACCGCAATGTTCTCTACAATTGAGCTTGGAAAGATATCCAGTGGAATCAATTTCATATCCGGATTGGTAGATGGAATTGGTAAACCATTTAATGTTGCATTGTTATAACGATCTCCTAACCCTCTTACGAACAATGCTTTATTATTACCCATTGAAACTCCTGAAACTTGCGCCAAGCCTTCGCCTACATCGCTAAGTCCTTTTCTATCCATTTCCTGAGCACCAATTTTCTGCACAACTGTCGTGGCATTTTTACGCTCTGCTATTAAAGCAGTAGCATTTTGCATATTGGCACGAGCAGTAATAGTTACACTTTCCATTTGAGTAGCTTCAGACCTCAATGCAACAGCTACATCAAGTGTCTTCCCATTCTCAATAACAACAGGAACCGTTTGAGGCTGATAACCTATATAGGTTACGATTAAATTATAGGATCCGGCTGCTACATCGGCAAGCTGGAATTTCCCATTCAAATCAGTTGTCGCCCTGGAAAGCGTTCCTTGCAAACTGATATTTCCACCAATAATTGTTTCTTTTGTTGTGGCATCGGTTACTATTCCATTCACCGAACCCTTCTGCGCATAAACACTATGAGTTGCGAGAAGAAAAATTGCAAGAGCTGCAATTCTGTTAAAAATTTGTACGTTCATCCTTTGCTTAAATTCTTGTACAAAGAAATGGTCGTACTATGAACTAAACATTACCAAAGAATTAAGTTACCTTAACGTTTAAGTTAAATTAATGTGAAGGCTTAACATGGAATAAGAAATAGGATTCTGTATGTTCTTGAAGCTTGTTAGAATATTGTAATTATAATACAAAGGGTCTCTATATTATAAGATTTTTTGTAAATTCGCAGCAATTTTGGCTGATCTAGTGCCTTAAAAGTACAAATTTCAGTTCAATCACCGAACAATATACATTTAAACAATTAATAAATTATGGCATTTGATATCGAAATGATAAAAAGTGTTTACCAACGATTTGAAGGTCGCATTGATGCAGCTCGTAAATCAGTCGGCAAACCGCTCACCCTTACTGAAAAAATATTATATGCTCACCTATGGACGGGTGAAACGAATACTGCCTATGAAAGAGGTCAGGATTATGTAGACTTTGCACCAGACCGTGTAGCAATGCAGGATGCGACTGCTCAAATGGCCTTATTGCAATTTATGCAAGCAGGGCGTCCACAAGTAGCGGTTCCTTCTACTGTTCACTGTGACCACTTAATTCAGGCAAAGATTGGTGCAGATGCTGATTTAGCAATCGCCAATGAGCAGAATCGTGAGGTATATGACTTTTTAGCTTCGGTTTCAAATAAATATGGTATTGGTTTCTGGAAACCAGGCGCTGGAATTATTCACCAAGTGGTTTTAGAAAACTACGCATTCCCAGGTGGAATGATGATCGGTACTGATTCACATACTCCAAATGCAGGTGGACTAGGGATGATCGCTATTGGAGTTGGTGGAGCAGATGCTTGTGATGTGATGGCTGGACTACCATGGGAACTTAAATTTCCAAAATTAATTGGTGTTAAATTAACTGGAAAGCTTTCCGGATGGACTTCTGCTAAAGATGTTATTCTTAAAGTTGCAGGTATATTGACTGTAAAAGGTGGAACCGGCGCTATAGTAGAATACTTTGGTGAAGGTGCACGTACACTTTCAGCAACAGGAAAAGGAACCATCTGTAATATGGGCGCCGAAATTGGTGCTACCACTTCTATTTTCGGCTATGATGAAAAATCAGAAGCTTATCTGAGAGGAACTGAGCGCGGTGATATAGCTGATTTGGCAAACCAAATAAAACAACATTTAACAGGCGATGATGAAGTATATCAAAGTCCGGAATTATATTTTGATCAGGTTATTGAAATTAACCTTTCAGAATTAGAGCCTCACGTTAACGGACCATTTACTCCTGATTTAGCTTGGCCTATTTCTCAATTTGCAGCAGCAGTTAAAGAAAACAACTGGCCAGATAAATTAGAAGTTGGCTTAATCGGTTCTTGTACTAACTCCTCTTACGAAGATATCAGCAGAGCTGCTTCATTGGCACAGCAAGCGTTAGAGAAGAATTTAGTAGTTCAATCTGAATATACAGTTACTCCCGGATCAGAGCTTGTACGCTATACCATTGAGCGTGACGGCTTCCTGAACACTTTTGAAAAGATCGGAGGATCTGTACTTGCTAATGCTTGCGGACCTTGTATTGGTCAGTGGGCACGTCATGGGGCTGATAAAAAAGAAAGAAACTCAATCGTTACTTCTTTCAATAGAAACTTTGCAAAACGTAATGATGGAAACCCGAATACGCATGCTTTTGTAGCTTCTCCAGAAATTACAACTGCTTTAGCAATTGCTGGAAGATTGTCTTTCAACCCATTAACAGACACGTTAACAAACTCAAAAGGCGAGCAAGTTAAGCTTGACGAGCCTTCCGGATTAGAGATGCCAACTAAAGGTTTTGCAGTCGAAGATGCCGGATACCAAGCACCGGCCGACAATGGTGAAGGTGTACAAGTAATTGTAAGCCCTACCTCTGACCGCTTACAGCTTTTAGATCCATTCAAACCTTGGAACGGACAAGATTTAATTGGTTTAAGATTACTGATTAAAGCCGAAGGTAAATGTACTACTGACCATATTTCAATGGCTGGACCGTGGTTAAAATACCGTGGTCATATAGACAACATTTCTAATAACATGCTTATCGGTGCTATTAACTTTGCGAATGGTAAAGCGGATAGCGTTAAAAACCAACTCACCGGAGAATATGGAGCTGTACCAGCAACTCAACGTGCTTATAAAGCAGCTGGTATTGATACCATTGTTATAGGTGATGAAAACTACGGTGAAGGTTCGTCTCGTGAACATGCAGCCATGGAGCCACGTCATTTAGGTGTTCGTGTAATCTTGGTGAAATCATTTGCTCGTATCCACGAAACTAACCTTAAGAAACAAGGAATGTTGGGTATCACGTTTGAAAATGCAAATGATTATGACTTGGTTCAAGAGGATGACCTTATTGATGTTATAGGATTAACTGAATTTGCTGTCGGAAAACCATTAACAGTGGTGCTTCATCATGCCGATGGAACTATGGATTCCTTCAACGTAAATCATACATATAATGAGCCTCAGATTGAATGGTTTAAAGCAGGTGGTGCACTAAACATCATCCGTCAAAATCAACAGGTATAAATTCATTTCGCTATATTAATGAAAGGCTTTCTCAATTGAGAAAGCCTTTTTTGTACATTATGATTTAATAATAAGTTAACGCACACTTCATACTAGTACGATATCTTTGATATAATAAATAAAATAGTATGAGTAGTTTAAATTTAGAAATCTCAGAAAGAGAATATATACTTAAGTTTGATCGGAGCAGTTACTCTTTATCAGCTATAGAAAAAGTATTGAAACGGATCCAAAACGACAGTAATAACATCTTTATTGATCAAGACCGTGATGGAGACCTTCGTAGTCATATAAACGACCAATATTTCGATAACTATGATCACTTATCTGAAAAGTAATATCTAGAAAAACCAAATTATATCTTCCCGCATTGAATTTTTCCTTTATTTCATTAAGTATTATTTGCATCTTTTCAAATTAATGATTTATATTTATAGCAAAAATTAAACTTAATAAATATTTCAAATGGGAGATTTTGACAAGAGAGATCGTGAAGAGGTTTTTTCTAAAAAAGTGAGAGCAGGGAAACGCACCTATTTTTTCGATGTAAAGGCTACTCGAGCAAACGATTATTACTTAACAATTACTGAAAGTAAGAAAAGACTAGAAGACGGTGTGTTTATTAAACATAAAATATTTTTATATAAAGAAGATTTCGAAAAGTTTGTTGAAGGATTAAACGAAACGGTAGAATATATTAAAGATAACCAAGAGGTTGTTGAAAAACGTTATGAATTCTCTGAAAACGGATTTTCAACTTCTGAAGACAAAAGCGACGACTTTAGTTATTAAAGACTATAATATATAAAAAGGAGACCTGGTATGTTTAAACATGCCGGGTCTCTTTTTATATTATAAATCTCTTCTTTGGTCGATCCTCTTATTTTTACCTTTAATAAGGCTAAGCACAATTAAAAATAAGCCTATAACGAGTAAAGCATTAATAGCTACTCCGATTACTTTAAAGATTAATCCGATTACCCAGAAAATCAATAAGATTATTCCAACTACAATTAAGGTATTTCTCATCACTTCCTTTTTTAAATTGTTTTAAATCATTATAGCAAATAGGCGTCCAAACATTGCTAATTCTATGATGATTCTAAAAAAAATTACTATTTTTGACCAAATAACACCTCTGATGCAAAATTCAATTCTGTTAAGCGGCTCTAAATTCCAAATCACCATACAACGTCTTTGTCACCAATTGATTGAGAATCATCAAGACTTCTCTAATTCAGTTATCATAGGGATTCAACCACGTGGGGGTTATTTAGCCAACCGGATCGTTCAGGAATTGAAAAACATCCTTTCTGTAGATAAAATTCCTTCGGGAGATTTGGATATTACTTTCTTTCGTGATGATTTTCGAATGAAAGGAAGCTTACCTTTATCTCCAAGCAGCACCAATATGAACTTTATAGTAGAAAATAAAAAGGTCATTCTGGTAGATGATGTACTATGGACTGGCAGAACGATTAGAGCTGCTTTAGATGCTATACAGTCTTTTGGAAGGCCTCAAAAAGTAGAACTCCTGGTTCTGGTAGATCGCCGTTTTGCAAGGCATTTACCTATTGAACCAGACTATGTAGGTTTACCGATTGATTCTATTAATTCTCAAAAAGTAATTGTTAGCTGGAAAGAAACAGATAAGATAGATCAGGTATTATTATTGAATGAGGAAAATAATTAATTAATAATCTTAATTCAAACAGAAGGCATGAAAGAAGCAATAGAGCAACTTAGCACCCGCCACCTATTGGGAATTAAGGATCTGAATGCAAATGATATCCAGCTTATACTTGAAACTGCTCAAACATTCAAAGATGTTCTGAACAGACCTATTAAGAAGGTGCCGTCTCTACGCGATATAACCATTGCCAATATTTTCTTTGAAAACTCCACCCGTACACGGCTTTCTTTTGAACTCGCTGAAAAAAGACTTTCCGCGGATATAGTTAATTTCGCCGCTTCTTCTTCATCAGTAAGTAAAGGAGAAACTCTCATTGATACCGTAAATAACATTTTGGCAATGAAGGTGGATATGGTAGTGCTTCGTCACCCCTATCCGGGCGCAGGTGTATTCTTAAAAAATCATATTGGAGCACAGATCGTCAATGCCGGTGATGGAGCACACGAGCATCCTACTCAGGCATTGCTTGATTCTTTCTCAATTATTGAACGATTGGGAGAGATAAAAGGCAAAAAGATTGCTATTATTGGTGATATCCTTCATTCACGGGTAGCATTATCTAACATTTTATGTCTTAAAAAACTAGGTGCAGAAGTAATGGTCTGCGGCCCGACAACCTTAATTCCCAAGTATATTAAATCATTGGGAGTAAAAGTGGAACATAACTTATTAAACGCATTAAATTGGTGCGATGTGGCAAATATGCTACGTATACAATTAGAAAGACAGGATATTTCTTACTTTCCTTCATTAAGAGAATATTCAATGTTATACGGCCTGAATAAGCAAATTTTGGATTCATTGAAAAAAGAAATTATCATTATGCATCCCGGACCGATTAATAGAGGAGTAGAAATTACAAGTGATGTAGCAGATAGCCAGCATTCAATTATATTGGATCAGGTTGAAAATGGTGTAGCAGTAAGAATGGCGGTATTATATCTGCTGGCAGCACAACGTGGTTAATTAGCCATATCTCGAAAAAATAAATTACAATTATATTTTTTAAGATTTATTACCGTTATCTTAATGGTCTTACTTTATTAAAATACTATTATAAAAGATTAATAATCATCTTATCTTAGCACAAAGCAATATTGAATAATATGTTTAAAAAGTTTACTCAAATTACTCTCGCACTTAGCTTAATTGCAGGAGGAGTTTATGCTCAACAAAGTGCCTGGCAAGAAATTGACAAGGCATATAAAAGTGGGATGGAACTCTACGAACGGGGAAAATACGTAGCTGCAGCAAAGCAATTTGATAAAGTTGAAACCACCAGAATAAGGTCAGTTATTCAAGAAGATGAGCAAGCGCAGGTTAGCCTTCTAAAAGAAAAGGCTCGCTTCTATCAAGCTGTATGTGCTCTTGAAGTTGGAAACAGGGACGCTGAGGACTTGTTTATGAAGTATATAAAAGACTATCCTACAAGCTCCAATACAAAAGCAGCTTATTATCAGGTAGGTCGTTCTTATTTTGCACAAAAAAACTATGACAAAACCATTGAATGGTTTGAGAAATTAGATGGAAGTGCATTAACAGGCTCAGAAAGTTCAGAATATCGTTTCAAATTAGCTTACTCCTATTTTAAGAAGGATAGAAATAGTGAAGCAAAACCCATGTTTGAACGTTTAAAAAACGAACGTTCTGCCTATAATGAATCGGCTATTTATTATTATGCATACTTAGCTTATCTGGATGGTGAATATAAAACTGCACTGTCTGAATTTGAACGACTAAAAGGATCAAAACAATTCGAGAACAGCTATCCTTATTACATAGCTTCCTTGTACTATTTAGATGGTCGTTATGATGATGTATTAGCCTATGCCATTCCTATTCTTGAAACCACTAAACAAGAAAGTGAAACTGACCTATTCAGAATAGTTGGAGCAACTTACTTTTCAAAAGACGATTTGACAAATTCAAAGATCTACTACGACAAATACCAAGCAGCAGATCAGGGTAAAACACAAAGCAATCAAGATACCTATAATATTGGATACATTGCTTTCAAAAATGGTGATAACGAAAAGGCAATTGCCGAACTAGAAAAACTGGATCAACCTGAAGCCTATTATCAGGCAGGGATGATTACCTTAGGAGATGCATTCCTTAAAGCAAACAATAAGGAAAGTGCTCGTAATGCTTTTTTCAAAGCTTCTAAGCTAGATTTTGACCCTGAACTAAAGGAAGAAGGAGCTTTAAATTATGCTAAACTTTCCTATGAACTTGAATTTCATCAAGTTGCTCTAGAAGCTACTCAGGAATACCTGTCTACATACCCAAGATCAGCGAAGCTTAATGAAGCAAAGACTTTATTAGCAGAGATTCTATTGAGTACAAAGAATTACAATGATGCAGTTAACATCTTGGAAACCATTGCCAATAGAAGTCCCGAAGCGAATGCAGCCTACCAAAAGGTTACCTATTTCCGTGGCTTAGAACATTATAATGAACGTGCCTTCGAGAATTCGATTTCTTTATTTATGCGTTCAGAAAGCTATCCTATAGATCCGGAGTTACAAGCTTTGGCTACCTATTGGAAAGCAGAAGCAATGTATGAAGTTCGCAAATATGGAGAAGCCGTAGTTAACTTTGACCGTTTCTTACGCTATCCGGCAGCTAAATCAACTTCTGTTTATAATTATGCAAATTACGCTTTAGCTTATGCTGCTTATCGGAATTCATCTTTCAGTACTGCAGCTAATTATTTCGAACGCTTCCTGGCTTCAGGAGATGTTGATGGCAATACGAGAAATGATGCTATCGCACGATTGGGCGACTCATACTTTTCATTAAGAAGCTACGATCGGGCATTAACGCAATATGATAGACTTATTACAAGCAAAGCAAGCAGTCAGGATTATGCTCTTTATCAACGCGGAATTATTCAAGGTTTACAAGGTCAGGTTGATACAAAAATTGCAACACTATTAGATCTACAACAGAAATTTCCAAATTCAAACTATTCAGATGATGCAGCATTTGAAATTCCTTACTCACATTTCTTAAGAGGAGACTATGATATAGCAATAACAGGTCTGCAACAAATGGTTGAAGACTATCCTCGAAGCAGCTATGTCCCCCGGGCTCTTGTAACCATCGGTTTAGTAAATTACAATAATAAGGAAAACGATGAAGCAATACGCGTATTTAAGCGCGTAGTAGATGAGTACTCTACAACCGATGAAGCAAAATTAGCTTTAAAATCTATTCAGAACATTTATATAGATAATGGAGATGCTCAAGGTTATTTAAACTATGCGCTTAGCACAAACATTGGTGATTTAACAACTGCAGAGCAGGATAACATTACATTCCAGGCTGCAAATGGTTTATTTGTTCGTGGAGAATTTGCGGCAGCCATAGAAGCTATCAACGCCTATTTCGATAAATTTCCAAAACCAATTCAAGAGAAATACGCACGATTCATCAGAGCGGAAAGCTTATGGAGAACAGGTAAGCCAAACGAAGCGCTTCACGATTATAACATCATCCTAAACGACTGGACAAGCCCATATTCGGAACGTACACTAATAAGTGTATCCGAATTACACCTTCAGCTTAAACAATATAACGAAGCTGTTGCTACACTTAAAAAACTTGAGTTAACTGCAGATTATAAAGCGAACTACGGTTTCGCAATAAACAATCTGATGCTATGTTATTTCATGATGGGTGATATGGATGAGGCTTTAAAATATGCAAACTTCGTTATCGGTTATGATAAATCTTCTCAGGAAGAAATTGCAAAAGCACATCTATTCGCTGGAAAAGCCTATTTAGCAAAGAATGATAAATCATCGGCTAAAAAAGAGTTTGACCTGGCAGCTAAAGGCAGTCAGACTATCGTTGGAGCTGAGGCTAAATACAATTACGGACAGCTTCAATTTGATGAGAAAGGCATTCTTGCAGCTCAAACTACAGCTTTCGATTTAATTAAAAATATGCCTTCATACGATTACTGGGTAGCAAAAAGCTTTATTTTATTAGCAGATACATATGTTGCTTTAAAAGATGATTTTCAAGCAAAAAGTACATTAGAAAGTATCATCGAAAACTATGACAAAAAAGACGATGATATTATTTCAGAGGCAACAAAACGTTTAGATCAAATTAACAATAAGAAATAAGCCATGATATTGAAAAGTTCAATACTTAAACATACATTCATTATAGGCTTTTGTGCTTTTTCATTCAATGCATATTCGCAGATAGATACAACGAAAACACAACAAGCAGCAACAATTGAAGAAGTTGAGGTAGTCCGCGATTATCGCCCTGTTTTGGCTGATGCAGTAAAAATACGACGCAGTCCGGATTTAAATAATGTCAGAACCCAACAGCCTGCCCTACGATATAATGTTTTAGATAAAAGACTAAACTTTCCTTCAGGGATGGGCCAGTTAACACTTCAGGATATGCCATCTACCCGCCCAGGGATCATGACTAACAACTATGCTAAATTAGGAATAGGGAATTTTAATTCAATCCTGGGTGAAATATATATTAATTCCGGAACAGACGAAAACTATCAAAAGGGATTTTATGCCAAACATCTTAATCAGAAAGGAGACCTTGTAGGTCAAAAATTCTCAGAACAAAGAATCGGAATATTTGGTCGCAGTATTTTAGAAAAGATTACACTTAGCGGAGAGCTTGGGTACAATCGTTATGGAACTGCTTTCTATGGTGTTGTTCCAGGTACCGAAGACAATTCGACTATTAATTCAGAGATTCAGGATCAGCATTTTAATGATATATTCTTTATCGGAGAACTGTTAAAAAATTACGATCCACAAGATACTGATGTGAGCTACTCCTTGAAAGCGGATGGCTACTTATTCAGTGATGCTTTCAATGCAAAAGAAAATTCATTCGCAATTAGTGGTTATCTTAATAAGGCAATCAATGTATTCAATGTGGGTGCAAATGTTTCCGCGGATATGACTAGTTTAAAAGCAACCGATTATTCCATCTCGAACAACCTTATCCGCTTAAATCCATACATCCGGTTCCAGGGGAACAATTATAAGATTACCTTAGGAGCAAACTTTGTTTCTGAATCTGGAGAAACCAGCCGTTCTAACCTATTTCCTTTGGCTAATCTTGAACTCGATGTTGTACCTGAATTCGTAAGTATCTTTGGAAGTGTAAAGGGAGATATAAATAAAACTTCATTGCGTTCTTTAGCACAAAGCAATCCTTATCTGAATGAAAATATCGCTATTCGTAATACAACAGATCGGTTAAATATTAGTGGAGGAGTAAAAGGAAACGTAGGAGCTACCTTTGGTTATAAAGCAAGCGTCTTTTATCGCAAAGTTGAAGACTTACCCCTACTTGTTAACAGTCCGAATGCACCCAATAAATTTGATTTGATTTATGATGCAGGTACCGAAAAGGCTACCAGTATCTCAGGTTTAGAAGGTGAAATAAATGTAAGAGTATCTGAAACCGTAAATATCGGTGGAAAACTGAACCTAAACGATTATAAATTATCAACTGAAAGAGAAGCATGGCTTATGCCTAAAGTTCAAATCTCTTCTAATGCAAGGATAAATATCAGTGAAAAGGTGTTTTTAAATGCAGAAGTGCTGTTTGCAGGAGAAACCTCTGCAAAAACATACAACTATGAACCTACTGCCGTTCCGTTCGATTACACAACAGCTGAACCGATTATTAGAAGAGTACCGGCATTTGCTGATTTCAGTGCAGGTGCAGAATATAGAGTAAATCAACAATTTGGTATTTTTATCCAAGCGAACAACTTATTGAATTCCAACTATGAAAAATACCTATATTACCCTCGTTTAGGATTCAATGTTTTTGGAGGTCTTAATTATTCATTTTAATTAAATAACTTTGCTAGGGCAGCAATGGACACATTAGGATTATATATAAAAGAAGCACTGCAGGATAAGAGAACGATCTACTTACCTGGAATTGGCACGTTCAAAAAAGAACGTATTCCTGCTTTTTTTAATGATCTAAAACAGTGCTTTATGCCGCCCTTTCAAGACATCGTTCTTACAGACAAGCAACAAGTATCTGATCAATCATTGATTGAATTCATTGCAGAGAAAGAAAACATTGATCTAGAGGAAAGCCGTTTAAAAATTGAGCGAGCCATTTCAGAGTTGGAAACTGAAATTCAAGAAAAAGAAGTAATCGTTTTAGAAGGTTTTGGAAAGTTAAAGAGAGTTAAAAGCCACTATGAGTTCACTCATTTTCAACCTATTCTTGAAAGAGCTTTTAATGATTATGAGCCTATCGCTGAAGCTGATATTATACTACCTATTGAGAAAAAGATAGATATTCCAAGTCCAGTGATCGATGCAGTTACAGATGAAGCTCTTTTACCAATTGAAGAATCAGCAATTAACGAAGAGTATCCAGAACAAGAGAGCACCCCTAAAAAATGGTTATGGCCTGTATTAGCTCTTATTATTTGTGCAGCTATTGCAGGGTTCTGGTTCTTAAATCAGAATCTCAATTTCCCTAATCTTACAAATCCAACGGAAACTGTACCAAGCAATCAAGTTATCGAACAACCGGTTACTGAAACACCTGCATCAGCAACCGGCCAATCTACCGATATAAGCACACAAACGCAGCCCTCTGAATCTACAGAGCAACCTATGCCAGACTCTGTTACTAATCCATCAGCAAGCATGGTTAAAGAAGCTCAGGGACGCTTTGAAATAATCATCGCGGCATTCAATACAATGGAAGAAGCAGAAGCTTATGTAAATAGAACCAATGCCAAAGGCTATAACGTATATATCATAAAGAATAATAACCCGGGTAACCTCAATAAGATTAGCTATGGGCCTTTTCAAACTGCTGAAGAAACAGATCAGGCTTTAGTTAAAGTTAGAGAAGAATTAACAAAAGAAGCCTGGATATTTGAAAGTAAAAAGTAAAAATAAGAATCAAGAACTAAATAAAAGATAAACCCCATGCTATTACAGATCGACAGCACAATCCCGTTAGACACCATGATGACGGCCGCACAACAAACCGTTCCACCAGTAGAAGATCTACGATTTATTGATATACTCATAAAGGGTGGTTGGGTAATGATACCCCTAGCCTTTCTACTTTTAGCAGGTTTGGTAATCTTTATAGAGCGCTATTTAACTATTCGCAAAGCGAACAGGCACGAGAAGAACCTCACGGCACAAGTCAAGCAAAGTATTTTATCAGGCAAGCTTGAATCAGCAATTGCAGTATGTCGCAGTAATAATAGTCCTCTAAGCCGTATGTTGCAAAAGGGACTATTGAGAATTGGCAGACCTATCAAAGATATTGAAGGTGCTATCGAAAATGTTGGTAAACTAGAAGTTGCAAAGCTTGAAAAGAACATCAATATTCTTGGTATCATTGCTGGTATTGCTCCCATGCTTGGGTTCGTAGGAACGATCATAGGGGTAATTTCTATCTTCCATGAGGTTGAATTAGAAGGGGTTATTAACATCGGTACAGTTTCAGGAGGGCTATATGTGAAAATGGTATCTTCAGCAACTGGTTTAATCATAGGTATTATTGCTTATATTGGTTATCATATTCTAAACGAGATGGTAGATCGCATTATTCTGCGTATGGAAACAGATGCTATTGAGTTTATTGATTTGCTGGAAGAGCCAATCTCTTAGGTTAAGAAGATTTAAACAGAAGGAATAAATTGACATACATATTAAATGAATTTAAAAAGAAGACGTGAACGCCCAAAGGCAGAAGTAAACACGACAGCACTCAATGATATCATGTTTTTCTTGATGTTGTTTTTTCTTCTCGCATCTGCGGTAGCCAATCCACAAGTTGTTAAATTGTTATTGCCCAGGTCTAGTTCCGGAGAGCAGTCTTTAGCAAAAAAGACAATAACAGTTTCAATAACTCAGAATTTGGAATACTTTATAGACGATGTACAGGTTCCGGTAGAAAACTTATTACCTGCTTTACAGGCCTACCAACAACCCGGACAAGAAATAACAATCATGCTGTATGTTGATAGAAGTGTTGCTATTAGAGATGTTATCGAAGTAATGGACGTTGCGAATCAATTACGATTAAAACTGGTTTTAGCCACTGAGCCAAAACCATAATAAATATTGCTATGAGCCTTTATCAGGAAGAGGAAAATAATTATCCAAAAGCGGTGTTGATATCAACAGCAATCATGCTGATTTTATTCGCATTAAGCTATTTTATTATCCTCGGTAATCCAATGCCACAATTTGGTACAGGAGGAATTATTGTTAATTATGGAACTTCGCCAGAAGGGATGGGTGATAACTATATGAGCGTTGATGAACCTTCTATGGATCCAAACGCCAATAATGCACTCCCTGATCGGGTTGTTCCAAATGAAACACCTCAGCCGGTCGCTTCCCAGCAATCAAGTGATAAATCCATTGTTACACAAGATATGGAAGATGCCCCGGCAGTCGTTACAAAAACAGAAAAACCTAGCACAACACCTACCGTAACACCAGAAAAACCAGTAAGCAAGCCAACCGTTAACCCCAACGCATTATATACAGGTAATAAAAATAATGCTGCAGGTACCGGCGATGGAACCGGAACAACACCGGGTAACCAGGGCTCACCTAATGGAGATCCATTGGCAGCAAACTATGGGGAAGGTGGATCAGGTTTTGGTGACGCAAGCTTAAGCCTGGAAAATAGACGCTTCGTTAGATCTCCTCAAATCGAAGATAACGGGCAACAATCGGGAAGAGTTGCAGTAGAAGTTCGCGTAGATAGAGATGGAAATATTATTTCTGCACGTGCAGGAGTACGAGGGACAACCCTTTCCAATCAAACCCTATGGGACAAATGTGAACGGGCGGCTCTTAGTGCTCAATTAAATCGTCTAGAAAAAGCTCCTCCTTCTCAAACAGGAGTGATCATTTTCAATTTCAAACTCCGATAGTTTTTCCAGACACATCATGTCTTATTCTGAAACCCTTGCTTATCTTTATAGCAGACTTCCTATGTTCAGTAAAATAGGAAACTCCGCCATTAAAAAGGATCTTACAAACACTTTAAAACTCTGTGAATTTCTTGGAAATCCACAAGATCAATTCAAATCCATTCACATTGCCGGAACCAATGGGAAAGGCTCTACCTCCAATATGCTGGCTGCTATATTACAAACCTCCGGCTATAAAACAGGCTTATACACTTCCCCTCACCTATTAGACTTTCGTGAACGTATTCGCATCAACGGTGAGATGATTCCAGAAGAAAAGGTAGTTGAATTTGTAAAGCAAAACAAGGTCTTTATCGAAGACCTAAAACCCTCTTTTTTTGAAGTAACAGTTGCCATGGCATTCCTACACTTTGCTGAGCAAAATGTAGATATTGCAGTTATAGAAACAGGTTTAGGCGGTCGGTTGGATTCTACCAATGTTATCTGCCCTATACTATCAATTATAACCAATATCAGTCTCGATCATACTTATATATTGGGTAATACCCTTGAGGCCATCGCATATGAAAAAGCAGGCATCATAAAAAAGGACACGCCAGTAGTGATCAGTGAAAAGGCGGAAGCCACTAGGCCGGTGTTCCTGGATAAAGCAGCATCTACTCAAAGCAAGATTATTTTTGCAAGCGATCAATGGAAAATCGAGACATTAAATAAAGCAGAAGAAAGCCTGCTTTTACGAGCTAGCAGAATATCATCTGGAGAAACTTCAGCAACTAACACATTAGACAATCCGGATTCTCCATTAGAAATACAACTGGACTTACCAGGCATCTATCAAACAAAGAACATTAAAGGTGTTCTTTCAAGCATCGATGAATTACGTCTGCAAGGCTATATAATCTCAGATCATGATCTATTATACGCATTAAATCGTGTTAAAGAATTAACCGGATTAAGAGCGCGCTGGCAAACACTATCTCATAAGCCTTTAATTATTTGTGACACAGGGCATAACGAAGCAGGTTGGGAAGAAGTTCTGTTAAATATTAAACAAACACCATTTAAGAACCTTCACATGGTTGTCGGTATAATGCGCGATAAAAATAGTGATAAACTCTTGAGCATCTTCCCAAGCGAAGCGACCTATTATTTCTGCAATGCCGATTTTGAAAGAGCCCTTCCTGCCAAAGAGCTGCAAGAACAAGCAAGCATTAAAAATCTTTCAGGAAAATCCTATACCGATGTCCTTTCTGCTTTGGATGCTGCAATAAAAAATGCTCAGTCAGAAGACCTGATCTTCATTGGAGGCAGTACCTTTATTGTTGCTGAAGCTCTTAAACGTTTTGTTTAATTAATTCTCTTGAGTTGTCGTTGCTTCAAGACTTATTGCATCCCGTTCTTCGGGAGATAGCTCTTTATACTTCTTATAAGAATCCATTATATATAAACGGATCTGCTCCTCATCAGATTTCGTTATGAAGGCATAAGAAGGTTTATATTTAACAATAAACCGATCCAGATCATTACCCTGCAACGGAACAAGTGAAGCAATTAAATCCGGGCTAAATTTAGCCATAATAGCACGGTTCTCTCGCTCAGCAATTAACAATGGATACCGAGCACGAGCTTCACGAGCCTTTCTTCCAAACAAACGAGAGGGTGAAATTGAAATATTATTATTAAACTGAACCGTTTCTCCTTCCTGTTGCGCTACTTGAATTTGCTGATCTAACTGAACATCAGATAACTCAGTAATCTCCACATCTTCCAGTATATTAAAACCGGAAATAGGCGTAAGATATACTCGTTTGTATTCGTAATCTGTTATCAGTAAAGTATCTACTCTAAACCCCGGATAACTAAAAGAAAGCAACTCATTTAACTTAACTTCAATGGAAAACTCTCCCTGCGAATTAGTTTCTACACTTTGATGCGTACTTAAATTACTTACCTCTACCTGTGCAATTGGCTTAGAGCTATCCAACTCCATTACAACGCCTTTATAGCTTTGAGCCTTTACTAAAAGTATAGAACTAAGAAATACACCAATTAAAAGAAAGAGTTTTTTCATATCATATTTACTACAAATATTATACCTCTAATTCCGTAAAAAAAAGAGTATTTCTACAAATCAGGAAGCTTTAACCCCGAATTCGCAGTTTTATTTTGTCCAGCGATTATTGCGCGGGTTAAAGTCAGGAAGCACCTTATCAGGATCTAGCTGCACCTTCACAATCTCCTCATCCGCTTCAAACTGAAAACTCCAACTCTTATTTCGTTCCCATATTTCAACTGGTAATGTCATTCTACTTGTCTTTCCACTTCTCGTAGTCACTTCTACAATTACCGGCATAGGCAACTGCTCCAAATTATCAACAGTAATCACAGCTCCGCTTCCGTTATTATTAACCCGTGTCACAGCCTGATCCAATCGCCAGTTATTCTGGAACCATCCTCTCCAAAACCAGGCTAAATTCGCACCTGAAACATTTTCTATTGTACGAAAAAAGTCATCAGGTGCAGGATGTTTATATGCCCAATTCTTAATATAAGTTTTCAGTGCCAGATCGAAACGTTCCGGACCCAATATCACTTCTCTTAATAACTTCAAACCAAAAGCAGGCTTATAATAAGCTAATACACCGATATTGCGCTCATTCATACCACTTGGAGCAGTCATAACAGGTTCCAATATCGGATTAGTTAAAGACAATGCCAGGTTATTTGCATCCTGCGGTCCTTCATAATATTCACCATTATTAAAATCCTGAGTTGACAGATCGTTAAGGAACATATTAAAACCTTCATCCATCCAGGCATGTAAACGTTCATTGCTTCCTACAATCATTGGGAACCAGATATGTCCAAACTCATGATCTGTTACATCCCAAAGCGATTGCCCTTTAGATTTGGCACTACAAAAAACAATTGCCGGATATTCCATCCCTCCTACATTTGAAGCCACATTAACAGCAACCGGGTAAGGATAATTAAACCATCTCTTCGAGTAATTCTCAATAGATGCTTTTACATATTCTGTAGAACGCTCCCAAGCATTCCCTCCACTGCTTTCTTGTGGATAAGCAGACATAGCCAAGGCTGTTTTACCACCTTGTAAATTAATACGAGCAGCGTCAATTATAAAAGAAGACGATGTTGCCCAAGCAATATCACGCGTATTCTCCAGCCTATATTTCCAGGTTACATATTTTCCATCTTTACTTGAATAAGCTTGAGCAGCTTCCTGTTCTGATCGGATAATAACTGTTTGATCGCTTGTTTCAGCTTCTTTCCAGCGTTGTTGCTGATCAGGGCTCAGTACTTCCTCAGGATTCAATAATTCACCACCAAGAACAACAAAATGATTACTCGGTACCGTAATATTTACATCAATATTCCCATACTCCAAATAAAACTCACCCGGTCCGGTATAGGGAGTGGTGTTCCAACCCATTACATCGTCAAAAACAGCAACACGCGGATACCACTGTGCAATTGCAAATATTTTACCATTTCGAGCGTCAAGAACACCCGTACGATCAGAACCATACTGCGGAATGATATAACTGTATTCGATGGTCATCTGTAATCTACCACCATTCGCATTCAATGTTTCAGGCAAATATACCTGCATACGCGTATCAGTTATCAAATATTTAACATCAACACCTGCTACTTTAACAGACTTTATCTTATATCCTCCATCAAATTCTTCACCTTTTGCACCATATCGGCTATTCGTTAAAGGGATAATAGCATTCCCTATCGAATTATCCTTAAACATATTCTGATCCAATTGCATCCAAAGAAAATCAAGCTTACTCGGACTATTATTAGTGTAATCCATTTTTACAGTAGCAGTAATTTCCCTGGTATCATCATTCAGACGGGCAGAAATATTATAGTCAACCTCATTTTGCCAATAATTAGGTCCTGGTTCTCCATTTGCCGAACGATACTCCGTTGCATTCTTTTGATAAAAAGCAGGATCAAAGGCTTTCACATAGTCGTAATTGCTGGTATTCTGACCAAAGGCTATCCCAAAGCAACCTAGCAAAAGGAATAAAACGTTTATCGCTAATATATTCAGTCTTTCCATCTTATAAGTTTTTATCGTATTCTTCTTCATTAAAACCAAGCAAGTATATTCCGTTCCCATCAATTATAGGCCGTTTTATTAGGCTCGTATGCTCCTGCATCAATTTACTGGCTGAATCCTGATCAGTAACTGCCGCCTGTTCCGAACTATCTAACTTTCTCCAGGTCGTCCCTTTTTTATTGATCAACGGCTCCCAGCCAAATACTTTTTGCCATTCATTTATTTTATCTTCAGAAACACCTGATTTCTTATAATCATGAAACGTATAATCAATCCCATGTTCAGTAAGCCAGTTAAGTGCCTTCTTAACTGTACTACAGTTCTTTATTCCATATACTTGTACCATCATTAAATCTTTACTTGTTATACCTCGTCATGGTTAGTTCCAGACCAGTTGCTATAAAACTTTGTGCCATTTCCACTGATTGCTCAATAAGTGCGGGAATCTCCATCAGTTCATCCTTATCAAAACCACTAAGGACATAATCAACCTGACGGCCTTTTGCGAAATTATCACCTACTCCAAAACGCAAACGGGGATAGTTCTGCCCTCCGCATAAAGCCTCAATACTCTTCAATCCATTATGTCCTGCACTGCTTCCTTTTGGCCTTAAACGTATTTTTCCAAAAGGGATGGCGATATCATCCACGATAACCAACACATTTTCTAAAGGAATTTTCAACTCGTTCATCCAGTAATTTACAGCTTTCCCGCTTAAGTTCATATAGGTAGTGGGTTTAATAACATGCACCACTCTACTTCTATGCTTAAATTCAGAATAATAAGCGTAACGCAAGGTTGAGTAAGTGGCACCTGCCTTCTTTACCAACTCATCGGCAATCATAAAACCGATATTGTGACGTGTATCTGCATATTCTACTCCTATATTACCCAGACCAACAACAAGATATTTCATGAACTAAGATTTGTTTCTTTTCAAAAATAAGAATTATTAGATAAGCTTAAGGAAAAACAAAAAAAGCAGCGATATATCGCTGCTTTTCATCTTTAATAAGTAATCTTAATTATTTACCAGCTTTTGCAGCTTCTTGTTCTGCCTGACGAAGTGCACGAGACATACCAACTGAAACAATCGTATCATCGCCGTTATTTAAAATTCGGGCATTGTCAACTTTAACCTCTTCTACACGAACAGATTTACCAACTTCTAAAGCATTTAAGCTTACTTCAATTTCTTGAGGAATGTCATTTGGCAAAGCCTTAACACGTAATTTACGAAGCTTTTGAAGCAATTTACCACCACTACGTACACCTGGAGATGTACCTGTTAAAGCAACAGGAATATTCATAACAACTTCTTTCTTGTCATCTAATTCCAAGAAATCGATATGGCGAATAAGGTCATTCAATGGGTGAAACTGCATTTCCTGTATAATAGCTTTAAATTTTTGACCATCAAGATCTAAATCTACGAAATGAACATCGGGCGTGTAAACCAACGATTTCAAATCAGCTGCGGACACTGCAAAGTGGTATTGTTTTTTTCCACCATAAAGAACTGCAGGCACTTTGCCTTCATAACGCAATTCTTTAGCGTCTCTTTTCCCTACGTTCTCTCTTAGAGAACCGCTAATAGCAATTGATTTCATTTTTATTTATTTATTTGTTTAATTATTAACTATTTATATTTGAACAGCTCACTAATTGATCCGTGTTCATTAACATTGGTAATTGCATGCGCAAACAAGTCTGCAGTTGATAAAACCTTGATCTTAGCACTTTGATATTTCAAAGGAATTGTATCCGTAACAATCAATTCAGTCAATGCTGATTTCTCAATTGTTTCATAAGCATTATCTGATAAAACAGGGTGAGTACATACAGCACGAACACTGCTTGCTCCATTTTCCATGATCAACCCGGCAGCTTTTGATAAAGTTCCGGCAGTATCACAGATATCATCAATCAGAACAATGTCCTGTCCGGTAACATCACCAATAATTGACATAGACTCAATTTCATTGGCACGTTTACGTTGTTTATCACAAATTACAACCTCGGCATTAAAGTATTTAGCGAAAGTTCTGGCTCTGTAAGAACCACCCATATCTGGCGATGCAATTGTTAAATTTGGAAGATTTAACGATTTAATATGTGGAACAAAAATTACTGAAGCATCCAAATGATCAACCGGGATATCAAAAAAACCCTGAATCTGTGCTGCGTGCAAATCCATGGTCATAATACGATGAGCACCAGCCGCTGTAATCAAATTCGCTATTAATTTAGCACCGATAGCGACCCTTGGTTTATCTTTACGATCCTGACGTGCATAACCAAAGTAAGGAACTACTGCCGTTATATAATGAGCAGAAGCACGTTTAGCAGCATCTATCATTAACAACAGCTCCAAAATATTATCGCCGGGAGTATTGGTAGATTGAATGATAAAAACGTCACTCCCTCTTACAGATTCATTATAAAATGGTTGAATTTCACCATCACTGAAACGTGACAATGTTTTTTTTCCCAGAGCTTTGCCGTAAGATTCAGCAACCTTTTCAGCCAGGTGCAGATTACTGGATCCTGCGAAAAGCTGTACTTTATTAAACTGTAGAGGCATGGCGTTTACTGTTGCATAAATACGAACTCGGATTGTAAAAATTAACAATCCGAGTTCTTTCTTTTGTTGCCCGACCAGGGTTCGAACCTAGACTATCTGAACCAAAATCAGATGTACTACCATTATACTATCGGGCAATCTTTTGCCGTTTTGAGGGCATCTCCGTTATCGGACTGCAAATATAGAGCGATATTCTATATGTTGCAAAAATATTTCACTTTTTTATTTCTTTAATTGTTAAAATGCCATCTGAATTGTCAAAACATATCAGTATTTCATTTCAAATACTTAATTTCGGAGCGTAAAACGAATTTGGATTATGAATTACAGCAAAATCAATAACATCTTAGGATGGTTGAGTTTCCTCATAGCAACACTTACCTATGTATTAACACTGGAACCAACTGCAAGCTTTTGGGATTGTGGCGAATTTATTGCTGCTGCCTACAAAATGCAGATTGTACACCAACCCGGAGCTCCTCTGTTCTTAATGTTACAGAACCTATTCTCAAACTTTGCAATGGGAAGACCAGAGCTGATAGCCTACTGGATGAACGTGGGCTCAGCAGTTTCGAGCGGGTTAACAATCCTGTTTTTATTCTGGACTATCACTGCACTTGCCAGAAAGGTAGTAACCTCTAAAGATGTAGAAATAACCCAAGCTCAATTAATCCAAATCATGGGAGCTGGTCTTGTTGGTACATTGGCTTATGCTTTCTCAGATACTTTTTGGTTCTCTGCTGTAGAGTCGGAAGTTTATGCCATGGCGTCGCTATGTACTGCAGTAGTTTTCTGGGCTATTTTAAAATGGGATTTCCATGCAGACGAACCTTATTCAGAACGTTGGTTAATTCTGATAGCTTATGTAATGGGGCTATCCATCGGTGTCCATTTACTCAACTTGTTAACCATTCCGGCATTGGCTTTGGTTGTTTACTTCCGCAAGAATCAAAACCCTACAAGCCGTGGTGCAATAAGAGCTATGTTAATAGGTGTCGTTGTATTAGGCTTAATATTATGGGGAATCATTCAATTCTCCATCAAATTTGCCGCTTACTTTGATCTCTTCTTTGTAAATTCATTAGGATTGGGCTTCGGATCAGGAGTATTCGTTTTTGCAGTTTTACTGGTAGGCGGGCTAACCTATGGCATCATTTATTCTATCAAGCATCAAAAGCGAACCTTAAATATCATTCTGCTCTGTACTTCATTTATCTTTTTTGGATACAGCTCTTTTACTATGATCACGATTCGTGCTAAAGCGAATCCTACCTTAAACAATAATGACCCCGATAATACCTTTGCATTATTAGGTTATTTAAACCGCGAGCAATATGGGGATGACCCCCTCCTAAAGGGCCCTTATTTTGATTCAAAACCAATCGAATATGTGGAGGGGTCGGCTATGTATAGAAAAGGAGATGATAAATATGTGAAAGTTGGAAATAAACCCAGCTATAAATACGATCGCGAAACAATGCTCCCACGTATATATAGTTCTACTCCTGATCATATAAACGTATATCGCAGCTGGCTTAATTTAGGTGAAAACGAACAACCTGCTTTTAGCGATAATTTGAAATTTTTATTCTCCTACCAAATCGGACATATGTATGCCCGTTACTTTATGTGGAATTTTGTAGGCCGACAAAATGATCAACAAGGACAAGGTAATTTTACCGATGGAAATTGGATAAGCGGAATTAAATTTATAGATCAGATGCGGTTGGGTGGACAAAATGCTTTACCTGATTCGCAGAAGGATAATCCTTCAAGAAACACCTACTTTTTCTTACCATTGATCTTAGGTCTTTTAGGTGCATTCTGGCACTTTAAACACAATCAAAAAGATGCTGGTATCGTAGGTCTATTATTCTTTTTCACCGGCATAGCCATCGTACTCTATCTAAATCAAAGCCCGTTACAACCTCGTGAACGAGATTATGCCTTCGCCGGCTCCTTTTATGCATTTGCTATCTGGGTAGGATTTGGTGTATTGGCAATTAGTGATTTCATTAAAAAGAAAGCAAATCACAGAACAGCTGCCATAGCAGCCACTGCTATCGGTCTTCTTGCGGCTCCGGTATTAATGGCATCGCAGAACTGGAACGATCATAATCGTTCAAATAAAACCACTGCCAGAGACCTGGCTGTAGATTACCTTGAAAGCTGCGCACCTAATGCTATCTTATTTACATACGGCGACAACGACACCTATCCACTTTGGTATGCACAGGAAGTTGAAAACATCCGCCCCGATGTACGTGTTGTAAACTTAAGTTTATTAAGTGCCGATTGGTATGTGAGGCAAATGAAAGGAAAAGTGAACGAAGCAGATGCATTACCTATTTCAATGGAAGACAGCCAGTTTGTTCAAGGCACCCGCGATTTTATTCGCTATACCGATTATAATATACCGGGAAATATTGAGCTTGAAAACATCATGAATATCCTGCTTTCAGATAACCCCCAAGATCAACAACAGATGCAAGATGGATCCCGGGATAACTTCCTGCCAACAAAGAACTTTAAATTAAGCATCAACAAAGAGGATGTTATAAAAAACAAGGTTGTCCCTCAAGGCTGGCAAGATCAGGTCGTTGATTCAATGGTTTGGAAATACAATAAAGACTATGTATCTAAAGCAGAATTAGCTATCCTTGATATTTTGGTTCATAATAATTGGCAAAGACCTATCTATTTTGCGCGCACCGTCCCTAGCGATAATTACTTAGGATTGGATAATTACTTGGTAACCGAAGGCTTCGCTTATCGCCTGATGCCCATTGTTGCTTATAATCAAGAAGATCCTAGTCAACAAACGGAAAGGATCAATACGGAGGCTATGTATGATAATACCATGAATAAATTCGTATGGGGAAATCTTAAAACCGAAAAATACTTAGATCCTGAATCCTATGGAATGCTAAACCTGATCATGAATAATTTCAATAGCTTAAGCAATGCTTTGATTGCAGAAGGAAAAATGGATCAGGCAAAAGCAGTAATGAGCCGCAGCCTGGAAGTTGTTCCTGATAAGATTTACGCTATGCGTGAAACCTTGCAGAAACAATCAATGGCAGAAAGTTTATACAAAGTAGGCGATATTGAAAACGCTAATCGCATCGTTACCAATACAACAGACTACCTTGAACAAAACCTAAATTACTTCTTTACCATTGCAGAAACTAAACCCAATCTGGAAATGAACAACATGCAATTAGGTATGTATATTCTGCACGCGATGGATCAACTTACCGCAGAATACAAACAAACAAAAGAAAACGAACGTATTAAGAAGATATTTGCAGATTTCGAACAACGGTATGCACTATCCGGTTTAAATTAAAAATACCAGACTCTTTTAAAGAGTAAAATTCGATCAAGATAAAAATGCTTGCATAACAGAGTAAACTCTGTTTAATGCAAGCATTTTTTGTTATAGTTTTTATTTCCTTTTGTTTATAAAGAACAGTGGTTGAACAGTGGTCAAACAGTGGTTGAACAGTCCTTGAACAGTGGTAAAGAGACTGTTTGTATAGAGCTTGACTACTGTTTGTACTTTGCTTCTATTTAACAATGGCTATGATCAGATAATTTTAAATAAGTCAAAAGTCTAAGCATAAGAGAAGCCGATACATCTCATGTACCGGCTTTTCTTATGTAAATTGTATCCTATTCAGATCGTGGTTATTAACCTTCAACTACAACACCCATCTTACAGAATTTATCAATGCGTTCAGCAATCAAGCTTTCTGTGCTTTTCAATCTCAATGCGGCAATATCTTCCAATAACTTATTCTTAACCGTATTAGCAGTTTCTTCGGGGTTTTGATGAGCTCCTCCCATCGGTTCCGAAATAATTCCATCAATTAAACCGTTCGCATACATATTATCAGAAGTCAGCTTCAAGCATTCAGCAGCCTTTTCCTTATAATCCCAGCTTCTCCATAAGATAGAAGAGCAAGATTCAGGAGAAATCACAGAATACCAGGTATGTTCCAGCATATAGACCTTATCGCCAATACCAATACCCAATGCACCACCTGATGCGCCTTCACCAATAATAACACATATGATAGGAACCTCAAGTACAGACATTTCTAACAGGTTACGAGCAATAGCTTCCCCTTGGCCGCGTTCTTCTGCTTCTATACCCGGATAAGCACCCATAGTGTCTATAAAAGTAATAACAGGTTTATTAAATTTCTCAGCCAGCTTCATTAAGCGCAGAGCCTTCCGATAACCTTCAGGATTTGCCATTCCAAAGTTCCTAAACTGGCGCTCTTTGGTGTTTTTTCCTTTTTGATGGCCAATTACCATAACGGAAACACCACCGATGGTTGCAAAACCTCCAATTATAGCTTTATCATCTTTCACGGTTCTATCGCCGTGAAGCTCTATAAAGTCTTCACAAATAAGGGAAATATAATCTAAGGTTTGCGGACGATCCGGATGTCGCGACATTTGTACATTCTGCCAACCCGTTAAGTTTGTATAAACCTTTTCACGGGTTTTTTCAAGCTCGGCCTCAAGTTCACGGATAGTAGCCGACATATCGACTTTTGTTTTTTCAGATACTTGTTTAACCTTTTCAAGCTGAACAAGCAGGTCTTCTATTGGTTTTTCAAAATCGAACGTTGTTTCCATCTTTTATATTTTATCTTGCCATCATACTGATAATTCAAAATGATAACAAGGCGGCTAAATTAATCATTTTGAATTCTAATTTAAAATCCTTCTTTACGATTCATATCTACTGTTAAGAAATACCTAATATTGAGTATTTCTTAACAGTAGATTTTAGGCTTAATTTGTGTAAATGTCTAATCATTGTTATTGTCCTTTTTTCTAACAGTTCAAAAATGAACCCATATTCTTTACGTAATGAAGATTTTATTGATACTATTGATGTAGTATGCCCTAAATGTAAAACTAAAGCCTTGGTTTCAGGCGGGCAGCCGTATAGTGAAATCAAAGAATATGAAGCTCAGGTAGGCTTCTCGTGTACAGCATGCGGCTATAATGTAAAATACATCAATACACCTGAATCTACATTCTACACCAATAGTAATGGTATTAAGAGAAATGGACGTATACTGATTATGAATGCTCCTTGTGATCCTTTTTTTGGATTTGATGTTTGGTATCGTGTTGAAACCGCTTATGGGCTGCTATGGGCTTACAATATAAACCATTTATCAGTAATAGAAAGCTACATTGCCGATCTGCAGCGAAGTAGAGATGGAATACCAAACCAAAACAATAGCATTGCCAGCCGGCTTCCTCAATGGGCAAAAGATGCCAAGAACCGAGAATATCTGATAAAAATGCTAAGAAGGGTTAGGCCAAGATAAGACTATATAAACACCATTTGTTATTAGTTTATAAATTCACAGCTGTCTTAAACCCAGCTAGTATTTATTGTCTAAAATTTATTAATCATTTTTTTTGCTAATTAGAAACATAATACCGAATATTGCAGTCCCAAAAACAGGGAATAATAATGCGGGAAACCGCCTTACCTAAGGGATAAAATACTCCTGAATAGCTCAGTTGGTTAGAGCATCTGACTGTTAATCAGAGGGTCGCTGGTTCGAGCCCAGCTTCAGGAGCGAAAGAGTACAATGGGCCTAAAGAGGTTCACGTTATTATTGAAGTATTATTAACCAAGATTAAATTCCTGAATAGCTCAGTTGGTTAGAGCATCTGACTGTTAATCAGAGGGTCGCTGGTTCGAGCCCAGCTTCAGGAGCAAAGAACCGGCAGACAGCCGGTTTTTTTGTTTAAAGCAGTTGTTATGAGTTTAGTAATTATTGGTTCGGTTGCATTTGATGCGATAGAGACTCCTTTCGGAAAAACAGATAAAATTGTTGGTGGCGCAGCTACCTACGCTTCTATTTCTGCATCGTATTTATTTGATGATATTAAAATTGTAGGTGTTATAGGTGAAGATTTTGGGAAGGAAAACCTAAATAAGATTACTTCCAAAGGAATTGATATCGAAGGCTTACAGATTAAGGAAGGAGAAAAGTCTTTCTTCTGGTCTGGAAAATACCACAATGATATGAACAGCAGGGATACACTTATTACTGAACTCAATGTGCTAGCAGATTTTAATCCACTGATTCCTGATTCATATCAGGATTGCCAATACCTGTTGCTTGGTAACCTTACCCCACAAATTCAACTACAAACGCTGGAGCGTTTTAAAAAGAAACCCAAACTTGTAGTGCTTGATACGATGAATTTCTGGATGGATATTGCTTTAGATGATCTGTTAAGCGTACTCAACAAAGTTGATGTGTTAACTATTAATGATGAGGAGGCTCGTCAACTTTCCGGAGAATACTCTTTAGTAAAAGCTGCCGAGAAGATTTTGACAATGGGGCCCAAATACCTTATCATTAAAAAGGGAGAGCACGGCGCTCTTCTATTTGGTGAAAATCAAATATTTTCTACACCTGCACTTCCTCTTGCTGATGTCTTTGATCCTACCGGAGCAGGCGACACCTTTGCAGGTGGCTTTATCGGCTATTTAGCAAAGGTAGGTAGCATAACCTTTAATAACATGAAAAATGCTGTTGTATTTGGCTCGGCCTTAGCATCCTTTTGTGTAGAGAAATTTGGTACGGAAAGAATTGAGAATTTAAGTGAGGAAGATATCTCCAATCGTATTAATAGCTTCGTTTCTTTAAGTCAATTTAATATAAAAAATAACGGGTAAGCTTTTAACACCTACCCGTTCATATTTTTATTTATAATCTCCTAGTAATCCATACTAACAAACTCAGAAGTCTGGATGCCGTAAGCATAGGTCTTCAATGATTTCTTAAGAGATTTACGTGCTACGTGTATTCTTGTTTTAACGGTTCCAATGGGAATTGACAAATGATCAGCAATTTCATGGTACTTATATCCCTCAAAATACATGGTAAAAGGGACGTAATATTCTTCGGATAGTTTATCCATAGCCTCACGAATATCATCCATTACAAATTGGTTTTCACCTTTATTTTTGGTTGAACTGTAGACTAAATTTGAGGATGATATTTCATCGGATTTGGTAACCATTCCGCTGATTTTAACAAACCGACGATAGTTATTGATAAAGGTGTTTTTCATAATGGTATATAACCACCCTTTCAAATTGGTTCCTTCTTTAAATTTTTCATGATAGGTAATCGCCTTTAACACGGTGTCTTGAACTAAGTCATTTGCATCTTCATCATCATGTGTAAAATGTAAGGCGTACATTTTAAGCGACTCGGCATGGCTCGAAACCATTGATTTAAATTCATTCTTAGACATCTTTTTAGGGTTTAGGAGAGCATAGGTTACCAACTGGGTCTACTAGCTCTAAGTTTCAAAAAATCATAATTTATTAAATGCATTTGATTGAATATTTGCAACAACCGTGCTACAATTATAAACCTTAACGATTTTTGATAGTCAAATAACAATTTGAATTATTATTTTTCTCCTAAATGATATTCACCTCACGTTCTATCCGTACCCCAAATTTCTTATAAACACTTTCTATAATAGCTTCTGAGAATTCGTAAACCTCTATACCACTGGCATTTCTATAATTAACAAGCACCAAAGCCTGATTCTTCCATGTGCCTGTATTACCTATCTTCACACCCTTCCAACCACATTGTTCAATAAGCCAGCCTGCAGCTAACTTTACTTTATCAGATTGTATAGGGTAGTGTACGATGTCCTTAAAAACAGACTGTAATTTCTGAAAATCTTCTCTTTTTATGATTGGGTTTTTAAAGAAACTTCCTGAATTCCCAATCGTTAAAGGATCGGGAAGTTTACTGACCCTAATTTCTGAAATAACTTTTGAAACATCTTGTATGCTTGGATCAAGGATTTGCCTGCTCTCTAACTCTGTTAACACAGCACCATAATCTAAGACTAAATCAGGCACAGTGGATAGTTTTAAAGTAACCGATGTTATAATATACCGATCCTTCCCTTCTCTTTTAAAAATACTATCCCGATATGAGAATTTACAGGCTGCCTTATCAAACTCAACCATGGATTTATGGATGCGATCATAGGCTCTGCAGGATTCAAACACATCCATCAGCTCCACACCGTAGGCTCCAATGTTCTGTACAGGAGCTGCACCAACTGTTCCGGGAATTAAACTTAAGTTCTCAATACCTGCATAACCATAGTTTACGCAGTATTGTACCAGGTCATTCCAGACTACCCCGCCTCCTGCGGTTACATATCTATCAGAACCCTGTTCCTTTACATCAATCCCTCCTATTTTAATATGTAAGACAAGTCCGTTAAAGTTTTTTGTAAATAGGATATTACTACCTCCTCCTAATATCAACAAAGGGAGGTTTTTTATCCGTTCGTCTTCAAAAATATCTGACAGCTCCTGCTCACTATTAACTTCGGAAAAATAATTTGCAATTGATTCTACACCAAAGGTATTCAGTTCTTTTAGTGATTTATTTTCTTGAAATACGATACTCATAAGAGATATTAAATAAGGGAATCTAGCATCAAAGATAATGGAAACTAATGAATTCAATAAAAACGGAAGAATCAACCTAATAATGTATTTTTGCAAATAAAATATTTAAAAAACTAATGTTCCATTAGCTTGTAACATTAATAGTGATTTAATATCTAATCATTTTGTGATTACGTCCCCTTTTACATTTACAGAAAGGGAATATCGTGTAAAAAACTATGAATATAAAAAAGCAATTAATTTTTCTTCTTTTATCAATTTGTTTTAGCTCCCAAATAACTTTCGCTCAAAAAACTCTTAGCTTAGAAGATGCATTAACATATGCATTAAGCAATAGCGAAACTGTAAGAAAAGCGAAACTTGATATCCTGCAAGGAGCCTTTAAGGTAAAAGAAGTCAGGGCCGGTGCATTACCACAACTCGATGGTACGGTTACACTGAATAATAACATACTATCGCAGCAATTTTTGCTGCCAGCTGCCATTATGGGAGGAGCACCGGGTGAATTTGTAGCCGTAAAGGCTGGAACAACATGGAGTTCTATGGCACAGGTACAACTTAACCAACAGATCTTCAACCAACAGATTTTTACTGGCTTAAGAGCAGCAAAAGCTTCCCAAGATTATTATCTTCTAGCCGCACAGTTAGCTGAAGAGAACATTATTCAGCAAATTGCTACCAATTATTATCAGGTTATTATAACTCGTCAGCAATTAGCAGTAATCGATGCTAATATCGAACGGGTTCTTAAACTAGAGAAAATTGTTAGCAGTCAATATGAGGTAGGTTTGGCTAAAAAGATTGATCTTGACCGTGTAAAGGTAAATAGCAGCAATCTTAAAACACAACGTCAGGAGCTCTTAAACTCAGTTTCGCAACAAGAGAACCTGCTCAAATATTATATGGGCATGCCCGTTACAGAACAAATAGTAATTCCTGAAACGAGCTTAAAAGCATTAGAAGAAACTGTTCAAGGCCGTATAAGTGATGCTAGCTTTAACGTAAGTAATTTAAGCTCTTATCTGGTGTTGAAGAAACAAGAAGAATTGCTAAACTTCCAAAGGAAATCCTTAGTTGCTCAATTTTACCCTAAACTTTCTTTGGGAGCAAACTATATGTACAATACCCAAAGTAATAAGTTTAATCTTTATACAAACAATGCTTTGAATTACGATGTATCGGCTGTTACACTAACTTTAAAGGTTCCAATCTTTGATGGAGGGGCACAAAGAGCCCGAGTTAGACAAGCAGATATTGACATTGAGAAGAATCAGGTAGATATTGAAAACTCTTCGAATGCTCTGCAAATGGCTTATGAGAATGCGAAAATGCAGATAAAAAACAGTTTATCTACTATTGAAACTCAAAATCAAAATAAGATACTTGCCGAGGAAGTATATCATAGTACAGAAAACAATTACCACAATGGCTTAGCAAGTTTAACTGACTTGCTGGACGCTGAAACAGAATTAGTAAGTGCCCAGAATAGCTATAATCAGGCTTTATTAAATTATAAGGTTGCTGAAATTGAATTAATAAAATCACAAGGAAACATCAAATCTTTAATAAACGAGTAATGAAAAGAGGAATATTAACTGGAATTATTGTCATTATTGTTATAGCATTAATTGCCTGGATACTCACATCGAACAAAAAAGAAAATGAAGCTAAAACAGCCATCGTTGCTGAAGATATAGGTACTGTTCTTGTAAAGACTGTTGTTGCAAAGAAAGAAAGTATTGACTTAGACTTTACCTCGAACGGAAACTTTGCTGCTAAACAAGATTTGAATTTATTAGCTGAAACTAGCGGCAGGGTAACTCAGATCATGGTACAAGAAGGTTCTAAGGTTTCTAAGGGTCAGGTTTTAGTAAAAATTGATCCGGAGTACGCTTCCTTAGATTTACAGAATGCTGAAGCTACTTATCAAAAGTTAAAAACTGATATGGCTCGTTATCAAAGTTCTTTTGAAACAGGAGGAGTTACCCGCGCACAATTAGACGAAATTACTTTCAATTTGCAAAATGCAGAAAATCGCGTGCAACAAGCCAGACGCAGAGTACAAGATACCTATATAAGTGCTCCGATTGCCGGGGTAGTGAACCAACGGGCTATTGAGTTAGGTGCTTTTGTTTCCCCGGGAACACTTTTATTCAATCTTGTTGATATTTCAACATTGAAACTGCAAGTTACCGCGAACGAATCACAAGTAGTAAATATTCACCTTGGTGACCCGGTTGCAATTTCAACAGCTGTTTTCCCTGATAAAGAATTTGCAGGTAAAGTTACTTTTATTGCTTCAAAAGCTGACAATACATTGAACTATCCTTTAGAAATTGAAGTTTCAAATCCAGAACCTAATACGATACGTGCAGGTATGTATGCAACAGCCACTTTTAAGTTTCCAAAACAAGAGGCTCAGATTACCGTACCTCGCTCTGCTTTCGTAGGAGGTGTGAGCAGCAATCAGCTATTTGTCTTAGAAAATGGCAATACTGCCAGACTCAAAACTGTTGTCGCAGGAAGAGTAGTGGGTGAACAGGTTGAAATAATAAGTGGACTGAATGAGGGAGAGGTCGTGATTACAAGTGGTCAGATTAATTTAGTGGATGGTTCTAAAGTTTCACCTCAACAATAAGCATCTGCACATTAAAATTTTAATTATCTACAGATGAAAATTTCTGATATTTCTATAAAAAGACCTTCATTGGTTATTGTTGTATTTACTGCTCTGAGTTTACTGGGACTTTTGAGTTACCTTTCATTGAATTATGAAATGTTGCCCAAATTTACCCCGGCAGTAGTATCTGTTTCTACCATTTATCCGGGTGCATCACCCAATGAAGTAGAAAATACCGTTACCAAGAAACTTGAAGATGCAGTTTCCTCGCTTGAAAACGTAAAAAAGATTGATGCGGTTTCTTTTGAAAGCCTATCCTTAATTACCATCACTTTAAATAGTGGTGCTGATGTAGATTTGGCGTTAAATGAAGCTCAACGGAAGATAAATGCAATTTTAGCAGACCTACCGGATGATGTAAGAACACCTTCTCTTGCTAAATTCTCCTTGGATGATTTGCCTATTATAACTCTTGCGGCTACATCATCCATGACTGAATCGGAGTTCTATGATCTTCTTGATAAAAGGATACAACCTATCTTATCACAGATTCCTGGTGTTGCACAGGTTAACTTAGTGGGTGGACAAGAGCGCGAAATTCAAGTTAATTTAAATGCTCCCAAACTAGAAGCTTATGGTTTGTCACCATTGGATGTACAACAGGTTATTTTGACCTCAAACTTAGACTTCCCTACTGGTAGTATAAAGACTCAAGAACAAGATATATTGGTTCGCTTGTCTGGAAAATATAAATCTGTTGAAGAGCTGCGAAATCTAGTAGTTAAAACTACTGACGATGGTTCACAGATTCGTATGCAAGACATCGCCGATGTGCAAGACACTCAAAAGGATGTTGAAAAGCTATCGCGCTTTAATAGAAAAAGTTCCGTAGCTATACAGGTTCTTAAAACATCGGATGCCAATGCAGTTGCCATTAGTGAAAGTGTGAGAACTATATTACCGCAAATTGAAGCGGAGAATGCAGCAAGCAATTTATCACTGCAAGTTGCAAATGACGGATCAGTATATACGTTGGAATCTGCCAATGCGGTTGTTTTCGATTTGATCCTGGCGATTGTATTGGTTGCCTTTATTATGCTATTATTCTTACATAGTTTTAGAAACGCGGTCATCGTAATGATAGCCATTCCGGTTTCCTTAATTTCAACCTTCATTGGAATGGAGCTATTGGGCTTTACACTGAACCTGATGTCATTATTAGGTCTTTCATTGGTGGTCGGGATTCTGGTAGATGATGCGATTGTAGTGATCGAGAATATCTACCGGCATATGGAAATGGGGAAAAATAAGGTTAGAGCCTCAGTTGATGGAGCGAAAGAAATAGGGTTTACCGTTGTTTCTATCACCTTCGTTATAGTGGTGGTTTTCTTACCCATATCTTTAAGTACCGGTATGGTATCTGATATTTTACGTGAGTTTTGTGTAGTAGTTATCATTGCTACTCTTTTGAGTTTACTGGTATCATTTACAATTGTTCCGCTGGTTACATCCAGATTCGGAAAATTGGAAAAGATCACAAGAGACAAACCATCAGGCCGTTTTATATTATGGTTTGAAAAACAACTTCATCGCTTTACAGACTGGATAACTGGTATTCTTGAATGGGCTTTAGACCATAAAGCGATAACATTAATAAGCGTAACCTTATTATTAGTATCTTCATGTGGTTTAGTTGCCGGTGGATTTATCGGAACGGAATTCTTCGCCCAAAGTGACCGTGGGGAGTTCCTGGTACAATTAGAATTACCGAAAGATGTTTCTATTGAACAAACGAATCAGGCAGCCTTTAAAACTGAAGAATATCTGTCTTCCAAACCAGAGATAGTCTCTCTTATAACCATGGTAGGCCAATCAAGCGAAGGTTCGAGCGGAACTTTAGCAACACCATACAAAGCAGAAATAACTGTTAAATTGATTGACAAAAGCAAGCGTGAGTCTTCCGATATCTATGCTGCCAGAATAAGACAAGAGCTTTCACAATTATTAGTGGGCGTAAAAGTTAAAACCGTTCCGGTAAGTATACTTGGAACCGCTCAGCAAGCACCCATAGAATTGGTGGTTACAGGCTCGGATCTGGATAGTATTATGTCTTATGCTGATAAGGCGCTGGATGCCTTGGCAAGTGTTCCGGGAGCTACCGGCACCAAACTATCTGTTGAAGGTGGAAATCCAGAAGTAGAAGTTGAAGTTGATCGGGATAAAATGGCTTCATTAGGTTTAAGTTTACAGACTGTAGGTGCTACTATGCAAACTGCATTTAACGGAAATACAGACGGTAAATTCAGACAAGGAGAATACGAGTATGACATTAATATTCGTTTTGCCAACTACGATAGACGAAATATAAATGATGTCAGAAACTTATATTTTGCCAATAAGGATGGTAACCTCATTCAACTATCCCAATTTGCGAACGTTAAAGAAGGCTCTGGTCCAAGCAGATTAGAAAGAAGGGATAAGTCGACTTCTGTTAAAGTACAAGGACAACCTGTAGGGCGGACAACTGGTAGTATCGTTGATGATTTCCAAGTTAAACTTGATAATATTCCTAAACCTTTAGGTGTGAACTACATTTGGAGCGGGGATGTGGAAAGTCAGGCTGAAGGTTTTGGTTCTTTAGCGATTGCCTTATTGATTGCTATTGTAATGGTATATTTTATTATGGTTGCATTATATGATAGTTTCGTTTATCCTTTTGTTGTAATGTTCTCTATTCCATTGTCTGTAATTGGATCTTTACTGGCATTGGCATTAACAAATAATAGTTTGAATATTTTTACCATTTTGGGATTGATCATGTTGATTGGATTGGTTGCAAAAAATGCCATTCTATTAGTAGATTTTACAAATCAGATGAAAGCCTTAGGACAAACAACCAGGCAGGCCTTAATCAACGCTAACCACGCTCGTTTAAGACCCATACTGATGACAACTATTGCCATGGTCTTTGGGATGCTTCCTATCGCTTTAGCGGCAGGTGCCGGATCTGAATGGAAGAACGGTCTGGCTTGGGTAATTATTGGTGGTTTATTAAGCTCGTTGTTTCTTACCTTAATTATAGTTCCGGTTGTTTATCAAACATTTGACAATATCCTGCATAAATTTGGTATGGATAAAGCAGGTTTACCTATTGATGAAATGCTGGTAGAGGAATACGAGCACAAGGAAATTAAGCCTGAATACGAATAAATTCTTATGTTTGTTTAAATGAAAGATCTTACATTAATTCGCTTTACACAAATCGCATTTATAGAAGGAGTATCCACCGTGATACTCTTCTTTATTGCAATGCCTTTAAAATATTTAGCCGACTGGCCATTAGGTGTGAAATACGTAGGCTGGGCACACGGACTATTGTTTATTACCTATCTGATCTTACTGATCAGCTGTTGGTTCATTTATAAATGGAGTTTTAAAAGGTTTGCTTTATTCTTCGTCGCTTCCTTAATTCCCTTCGCTCCGTTCTTTGTTGAGAGAGAGTTAAAAAAGGAAATGAAAGACGATTCCTTTGCAAATCGATAACAGCCTATTTAACCGTTAATTCATTATTTATCATACGGTTATTATACTGCTGAATAAATGCTTTTAAATGGCTTTCCATTGACTTTTGAATTGAAGGTAATGTATTTACGATGTTATTTTTCAATAGAATATCCGTTTTTACATTGAATAAGCCTGTGCTGTTTTCTCCATCGCTTAAAAGCAAATAATCACCTTGATGCAAGCTAAAGGAAGTTCCGTTATTATTGACTACGAAATTCGTTGAATCACCCGAGAAAGCATCAAATCCAAAAGCAACATAAGGTTCATCATAATTTAGGAAGTTAAGAACAGTTGGAGCAATATCGATCTGTTGAACCAGATGATCCGATATCCCTTTCAAATTTCCTCCGGGATAATAAAACACAATTGGAATTGCATAAGAGCCTAATAGTGTTTGGTATTCAGGGTAATAAGAAACTGTTGCATGATCTGCACAAAGCACAAATAAAGTATTATTAAACCAGGGCATTTTCGACGCTGTTTCAAAAAATTTCCGAATTGCCATATCGGTATAACCGATTGGTTCCTGAACCGGTAATGGTCCTTTTGGAAATTTTCCCATGTATTTTTCGGGCACCTTATAGGGATGATGTGATGATAAAGAGAAGAAGGTTGTAAAAAAAGGTTGTTTAAATGTATTGATCTTTTGAGCCATAAATTGCATAAAAGGCTCATCCCATATCCCCCAGATACCATCAAAGTCTGTATCATTATTGTATTCTGTTTTACCGTAATAGTGTTGGAATCCGGCTAACTTGGTATAAGACGAAAAGCCCATTGAGCCATTTGGTGCACCGTGGAAGAAGGCCGTTTCATAGCCTTTATGACCGAGCAGCTTAGCAACGCTATTAGTTTCATTACCTGAATAGATGGAAAGAATAAATGGTTCTTCGATACTCGGGATCCCTGATATTATTGAAGGAAGTGCGTCAATCGATTTACGGCCGTTTGCGAATGTTTGTGTAAAAGTATAACTCTCTGAAATCAAAGAATCAAGAAAAGGTGTATATCCTTTGTAATTTCCGTTATCTAGATTCTTATTCAGTATTCCTACATGCTCTTTCCCTAAACTTTCAATGATTAAAAACACAACGTTCAGAGGTTTGAAAGTACTATCCGGATCTGGGTTATAAACAGGATTATATATTGATTTAAGTTCTTCTTCATTAAAATAATGAACTGGTTTAAGTTTCACAGATCCTAAAGTCCGAAAAATAGAGAATGGCGTGTTTAGGACGATGTACATTTCTTCTGGCCGCTCTACATACTCGCCTGCATTACTTAATGTTATAGGTCGAGTGCTATGTCTCCAGCCACCACGCATGCCCACAATGGTTAACCCTATAATCAATAAAAAAATGAGGCTGTGACTAATGTATGTAAAAAGAGTAAAGGAACGGGTTGAACGAATCTGTACGCGATCATACAGCCAGCTAAGAAGATAGAGGAACAGAACTAACAGTAACAGCAAATACCAGTAATCTATAAAGAAATCGAATGTAAGCTTTAATTTATTCTCTTCATTCGAGAATTGCTCAAAGATGGTCCCTGTTGTTCTTTTTAACGTAAATTTATAATATCCGAAATCAACAATATTTAAAGCAATCCCTATCCCATTGGTAACTAAAAAAATCCACTTACAGACTTTCTGATACCTGGAATGGTAACGAAAGGGAAATGGAATGCTTTGAAACAAAATAAATAACGAGTTGATATAGAGCAATGCTGCAATATCAAACTTAATCCCACCAAGCATAATTATGCCTAGATTTTTAGCTGTAACGGCAGGGAATAAACCGATGTTGACAAAATAGAAACCTAAGCGAAGCAGAGCATAAATACCTAATAAGACTGCTAACCGATAAATTAAGACAAGGTATATATCTGGTTTTAAAATACTACGTGCATTCATTCTTAATTAACGATAAGCATAAGTAATTTCGGTTTTACCATGCTCAACGGGGACTCCATTTTCGTCAACATTTACGAAAACCAATTTATCAATGGTTAATATACTCTTTCTTGTGATTTTATTTCTTACTTCACAGCAAAGAGTAATTGATGTCTTACCAAAACTGATTGCCTGAATACCTAATTCAATGATATCTCCCTTTTTTGCCGAACTCACAAAATTAATCTCAGAAATAAACTTAGTAACTACATGAGGATTACCCAACTGCACAATTGCATAAATTACTGCTTCTTCATCAATCCATCGTAATAAAGTTCCTCCAAATAAAGTTCCATTCGGATTGAGATCTTCAGGCTTAACCCATTTTCGTGTATAAAAGTTCATCTGATAGCCTTATAAATAACTAGAGCGGATATATTATCCGCTCTAAAAGATTATACATGTATTGCTCTGTTGTCGGTGGCTGCTAAAGCGGCTTCTTTCAATGCTTCGGTATAAGTAGGGTGAGCATGGCAAATACGGGCAATATCTTCTGCTGAAGCTCTAAATTCCATAGCCACAACAGCTTCTGCAATTATATCTGCCACACGAGGACCAATCATATGAACACCAAGTACTTCATCTGTATCAGCATCTGCCAATACTTTAACAAAACCATCAGTATCCATGCTGGCTCTTGCTCTTCCGCTTGCTTTAAAAGGGAAAGATCCTGATTTATATTTTTTACCGGCTGATTTTAATTCTTCTTCAGTTTTACCCACACTTGCCACTTCCGGCCATGTGTAAACTACCCCGGGGATCAAATTATAATCGATATGAGGTTTTTGTCCGGCAATTATTTCTGCTACATAGGTTCCTTCATCCTCAGCCTTATGGGCTAACATTGCTCCTTTAATTACATCACCAATGGCATACACTCCTTTAACGGAAGTTTCCAGATGTTCATTTACAGGAACTTTCTTACCGCGGTCTTCAAGCTCTATTCCGATATTTTCTAAGCCAAGGCCTTCTGTATAAGCTATCCGCCCAATTGCAACAAGACAATAATCACCTTCAATTTTAACGGCTTCACCTTGTTTATTTTCAGCAGTAACAGTTACCTTCTTACCTTTAGCGGTTGCCCCTGTTACCTTATGACTCAATAGAAATTCAAAACCTAAACGCTTAAGCACCTTTTGCAATTCTTTTCCTAAGCCTTTATCCATTGTTGGAACAATGGAATCTGCATATTCTAATACAGTTACTTTGGATCCTAAACGAGCGTATACAGAACCTAACTCCAATCCTATTACCCCTCCACCTATCAAAACCAGATGCTTAGGAACTTCCTGTAGGTTTAAGGCTTCTGTTGAAGTAATAATGCGCTTTTTATCTATTTTAATAGATGGCAATGAGAATGGTTTAGAACCGGTAGCAATCACCACATTGGTGGATGTAATGGTTTCAGACCCACCGTCTGCTTTTGTTATCTTTATAGTGTTTTTGTCAACAAATGAACCCATTCCTTGGTAGGAAGTGATCTTATTCTTCTTAAACAGAAATTCAATTCCACCAGTTGTTTGTTCTACTACTTCATTTTTCCGCTTAATCATTTGAGCAATATCGACAGAAAGGTTATCCAGCTTGATACCATGAGCTGCAAAATGCTTATCAGCATTGTAAAAATGCTCGCTAGAGTCAAGTAGGGCTTTAGATGGAATACATCCTACATTCAGGCAAGTGCCACCAAAGCTATTATACTTTTCAATAACTGCTGTTTTTAAACCTAATTGTGCACAACGAATTGCGCTTACATATCCACCTGGACCGCTTCCTATAATTACTACGTCGTATTGCATATTTATGATATTGGTTTTCAAAGTTAAGGAATAAAAAAGTCTATGCAAGAAAGAAGGCAGCCAAAATTGACTGCCTTCTTTCTTATTGAATTTGTGTGATAATATTACTCAACAATAATCTTACCATTCATTGTACCCCAGTGTCCAGGGAAGCTGCAAACGAACTCATATTCACCTGCTTCAGGAATAGTGAAAGTAATGGTATCACTTTCATCTGGTCCTAATAACTTAGTGTGTGCAATGATTGATGATGAATATGTTGCTGGAATATAATCGTTGTCTTTTGCTTTGAAAGCTTCGCCACCAAAAGCAGCTAAATCAGTTCCAGGAGCTAATACTACAAAGTTATGTCCCATTGCTTCTTTTGGCAATGTTCCAACATTGTGTAATGTGATTTGAACTTCTTGTCCAGCCTTAACTGTAAAAGATGTTTGGTTGAATTTCATTTGATCGTTAGACTCAATTTCAAATACAGCTGGCGCTAGATTAGAATTGTCAGTCGCTACCTCCGTTGTAGCCGCTGCAGTAGTGTCAGTGCCTTCAGTTGCATTTTGACTACTACCTCCGCATGATGCTAAGAATAAAACAGCTGCAGCCGCAGGTGCTAAGAATAACTTTTTCATGTTTTTATTTTTTTTAGATTATTAAGTTTTGTAACACAAACATACGTAAATAGTAAATGTTTGAATATTATTTTTTGATGTTTTAACATTTTTTTTACACTACTTTGAATTATAAAATTGGATAACGTTCAAATTCCTTATCCCGATCAAACAAATAGCGATAAGTGTAGTGAGTTTTGTATATTCTTGCTCCTATCTGTTCTGCAACGCGCATCATTTTTGGATTAAAATCTCCGATCCAATTCATTTGCAATTCCTCATAAGGCATATTTTTATCTTGAACCAGCTTTGCTGATTCTACAATAAGAGCTATCTCCAATCCTCTCCTTTGATGTTCAGGAATTACGCCAAATATCACACCAAACATCGTTTTATTCTGCTTGGTAAATTTTCTCCACACAAAGATTAACTTTCCCCACCAGGTGAGCTTACCATGCAGATACTTTACAATTAATTGATTAAGATCCGGTATTGAAATCCAAAACCCTACAGGCTCATCATTATAAAATGCAAACCAAATAAGCTTAGGATCTATAATTGGACGCATACTACGCAAAAGCTCCTGAGCCTGTACTTCAGACATCTCACCAATCCCTGCATGCCTTGCCCATGCTTTATTATATACTGATCTGAAATTACGCGCAGCTTCTCCTAAATTAGATTTGTTTACATGCTCAAATGTATAGCCCCGATTGGATAATATATTCTTTGCCCGATCTACATATCTGGTGTCCAGTTGCATCCTGACATCGCGCCAATAAGTATACTGTTTATAATAAAGTTGAAACCCGTATGCCTCAAACAAAGATTGATAATAAGCCGGATTATAATTACAGGTATAACATGGTTCATAAAAACCATCAACCAATAGACCCCACCACTTATGACGCTCGCCAAAATTTATAGGCCCATCCATCGCTTCTAATCCCTTAGAATGTAACCATGCTTTTGCTGTATCAAATAAAATAAACGCAGCTTTTTCATCATTGATACATTCAAAGAAGCCACAACCTCCTGTAGGAAGTTCATAGTTATCAACTGTTTCTCTGGTATAAAATGCTGCAATCCGACCGATATATTTACCAGATGTATCTTGTAAAAGCCATCTGATGCATTCACCTTGTTTAAATGAGTTATTTTTTTCCGGATCAAAAACTTCATCAATATCTGCATCTAGGGGACGAATGTAATTTGCATCATTCTTATAGAACTGCAAAGCGACATCTATAAAGCTTTCTGCAAGACTTTGATTGTTTACTTCAATAATTTTCATATTTATTGATCAGAATATAAATATAGGCACTAATACCAATTATCTTTCAATTTATGTTGTGCTCCAATATTATAACGCAAGTTGAGCGTTTGCTGATTATCAATTGCTCCTGGAGTAAAATGGAAACTCAAAGCCAATCTCGCTGATAGCCGGTTCTTACGAAATGGAGCCCAACCCAAATCTAACCGATTATATTTACTTTCAGAGAAAAAACTATCACCCAAGGCAATAGACTGTGGCTCTCCTATGTATAACAGATCGTGAATATAGAATGCTTTATAAGCCATATGTCCTTCTACTATCAATCCTTTTGGAGTTGTCCAATATCCTACACCTCTATCCCGGCTAAACGAAACCAAACCTCCTGCACTTAATGTAAGCGAATCCAATTTAACATGTTGCGAAAGATTTATCCCTAGCCGACCTGTTAAAGCAGCATTATCCTGAATATGGATGCTAGCATCATGGTTCTTCGGAAAAGCATTATGCCATAGAACAGCTTCATGTCCAAAATAAAAATCTCCGGCCTTAATATTTCCAGATATGCCAACAAGAAATTGTTCACGCTGTGTTTCTGTCTGCTTATTATTCCAATCTATCCAAACTTGTTGAAATATGTGCTTCTTCTCGTAACGGAAAAGCATTCCGCTAAGATTTGGTCTATAATATTGAAGTGTATCACTTAACAACGCTCTTGAGAAGCCATCAACCAGTCCAACTCTGGGGAAAACCCCCATGTAGAAATTGATACTTTTCTTTGTGTAGTTATAGTAAATGGTGGGATTGATCTTACTGCTAATTTTACTCGAACCAAATTCATGAAGTATATTAGCTCCAAGACGAATTCTATGGGTACTATCTACTAATAAGCCTGCTTCGGGAGAAAACTGTAAACCAATTAGTGTTGGAGAACTTCTATCTGATGCAGAGTATTCACGATTATCAGCAAAACCGAAAAAACCAAGATCCCACTCCAACATCTGCGCCTTCGAATCCAAGAAACAAAAAAACAGACTGACAACAAGTATAAATTTATTCAAGTAAGTTTTAAGAGTCAAGGTTAAAAACAAAATGGGATTACCTTAAGGCAATCCCATAAAAATTAAATTCTCTTATACATCAAGTAGTAAACGAGTCGGATCTTCTAACAGCTCCTTCACGCGCACTAAGAAACTAACTGATTCTCTTCCATCAATGATTCTATGATCGTAGGACAATGCAAGATACATCATAGGACGAATAACAACTTCTCCATTGATTGCAACCGGGCGCTGAATTATATTATGCATTCCTAATATTGCCGACTGAGGGGCATTAATTATTGGGGTAGACATCATTGAACCAAATACTCCACCATTAGTAATGGTAAAGGTTCCTCCGGTCATTTCCTGGATGGTTAATTTATTACCCCTTGCTTTTGTTGCCAAATCAACAACAGCTTTTTCAATATCCTGTAAGGACAATGACTCTGCATTTCTAATAATTGGAACAACCAAACCTTTCGGACCTGATACGGCAATAGAAACATCAACGAAATTACTATATACGATCTCGTCTTCTTCAATTCTTGCATTAACAGAAGGCCATTCATTTAAAGCCATACATACAGCTTTGGTAAAGAACGACATAAAGCCTAAGCCAACACCATGTTTCTCTTTAAACTTGTCCTTATATTTACTACGTAAATCCATTATTGGCTTCATATCTACTTCATTAAAAGTAGTAAGCATAGCCGTTTCATTTTTCACAACTACTAAACGTTTAGCAATAGTCTTTCTTAGAGAAGACATTTTCTCATGTCTTTCATCTCTGCTTCCAGCAACTACCGAATGAGTAGCGCTGATAGTCGAGACAGGAGTTTTCTCTGCAGAAGCAGCAGGTTCTGTTTTAGAAGGAGCAGCAGGGGCAGAAGCTTTTACAGCATCATCCTTTGTAATACGACCATCTTTTCCTGTGCCATTTATAGTTTTAGTGTCAATACCTTTTTCTTTAAGAATTTTAGCCGCCGCCGGAGATGCTGTACCTGCAGCATAACTTTCTTGCGACTCTCCTTGTTCTTCTTTAGCAGCTGGTGCTGCCTCCTCAGCAGGTGCCGCTTCTTTTGATGGGGCAGAACCTCCTTCAGCTTTATCCCCATCTTCAATTTTGCAAAGAACTGCACCAATCTCTAAAGTATCGCCTTCAGCTGCAATATGTCTTAATATTCCCGCTTTTTCAGCTGGAAGTTCAAATGTAGCTTTATCAGATTCCAGTTCAGCAACGATTTCATCCATCTCTACATAATCGCCGTCATTTTTTAACCATTGCGCTAAGGTAACTTCTGTAATAGATTCGCCTACGGTAGGCACTTTCATTTCTAAACTCATAAATGCTAATTTATTAATCGACTTTCACAGCCTCTTTCGTTGTTTTCTGTATGTTTTGTTTTACTTCTTTCCCGGCTTGTGTTTCAAAAGCCCGTTCAACAATGATTAACTGTTGAGCTATGTGTTGTTTTTGATAACCTGTAGCCGGACTGCTGCTTTCTTTACGGCAAACTACTTCTAATTCAATCCTGGAATGACGAAGTTTACGGCATATATAAGGCCACGCGCCCATGTTTTCAGGCTCTTCCTGAACCCATAAGAAATCGTCTGCATTCTTATACTTAGCTTTTATTGACCGAAGCCTATCCATTGGTGTAGGATACATCTGTTCAACCCGAACAATAGCTACATCTTTTCTTTTATCAACTTGTTGTTTATCCAGTAAATCGTAATAAACTTTACCGGTACAGAAAAGAACTCTCTTAACATCCGCGGCCTTAACATAGCTGTCGTCAATAACCTCTTGGAACTTGCCTGTTGTAAATTCCTCTAAATTAGAAACAACTAACGGATGACGAAGTAAACTTTTCGGTGTAAAAACAATCAATGGTTTACGGAAGTCACGATGTAACTGACGACGCAATATATGGAAGAAATTAGCCGGAGTAGTACAATTTGCAACCTGCATATTGTTTTCAGCACATAACTCTAAGAATCGTTCAACCCTCGCTGATGAGTGCTCTGGCCCTTGTCCTTCATAACCATGTGGAAGCAGCATTACTAAACTATTAGAACGCTTCCATTTCGCTTCAGAACTTGAAACATACTGATCAGTTATAGTTTGAGCACCATTTACAAAATCTCCGAATTGAGCTTCCCATATGGTAAGCGAGTGTGGATTCGCTAATGAATAACCATACTCAAATCCTAATACACCGTATTCCGAAAGCAGAGAATTATAGATATCAAACTTCACCGTACCATTATTCAATTGAGCTAATGGAACATACTCTTCTTCTGAATCCTCCAAAGTCAAAACAGCATGTCTATGTGAGAACGTACCCCGCTCTACATCTTGTCCGGAAACACGTACACGCTTACCTTCGTCCAACAACGTACCATAAGCCATCAATTCGGCCATTGCCCAATCGAAAACCTTATTCTCTACCATTTTTCTGCGGTCATCAAACAGACGCTCAATTTTGCGGAAAAACTTTTTGTCTTTCGGAAGCGCTGTAATCTCATTAGCTATACGAATAAAGTCTTTTTCAGACACAGCAGTATCAGCAGGCATAAATATATCTTCATATTTAGCTTTTCGAAGACCTTGCCATGCACCAGAATACATAGGATTAACATCAGGAATCACCTCATCTTCCTTTGATTCATCTAAACGCTCCTGTAAAAGCGCACGGAAATCTTTTTCCATTTCTTTGGCCAGGCTCGCATCCACACTACCTTGTTCCAAAAGCTTTTTATTGTAAACCTCTCTCGGGTTTAAATGCTTCTCAATAGCTTTATATAATAATGGCTGAGTGAACTTAGGTTCATCAGCCTCATTATGACCATAACGACGGTAGCACAACATATCGATAAACACATCGGTATGATACTTCTGACGATATTCAACTGCCATATTAATGGCATATACTAAAGCCTCAACATCATCCCCATTCACATGAAATACGGGAGATAAGGTTACTTTAGCTATATCTGTACAGTAAGTAGAAGATCTGGCATCTTTATAATTGGTTGTAAAACCAACCTGATTATTAATAACAATATGAATAGAACCTCCGGTTTTATATCCATCCAGTTTAGACATTTGGATAACTTCATAGACGATACCTTGTCCAGCAACAGCTGCATCACCATGAATTAAAATTGGAGCGATCTTAGAAGAATCACCTTCATATTTCATATCGATCTTAGAACGAACAATCCCTTCTACTACAGGGCTCACGGTTTCTAAGTGTGAAGGGTTCGGGCAAAGACTTAAGTGAACATTTTTATTATTTGCAGTTGTTACATCTGAAGAGAACCCTAAATGATACTTAACATCACCGCCGAATTCAACATCATCTGTTGTTTTGCCTTCAAATTCATTAAAAACAGTCTCATAGGTTTTACCCAATACATTAACTAAAACGTTCAGACGACCACGATGAGCCATACCTATTACAAATTCCTCTATACCTAAATCTGCACCCTTCTGAATAACAGAATCCAGACCAGGTATTAAACTTTCGGCACCTTCAAGAGAGAAACGTTTTTGTCCTAAGAACTTTGTTCCTAAGAAATTCTCAAAAACTACTGCCTCATTCAATTTCAGAAGCATTCTCTTTTTAGCCTCAATATCAAAATTAGGTTCGTTTCTTTCACTCTCCATCCGGTTTTGCAACCAAGAAATTTTTTCCGGATTGCGGATATACTTAAACTCGGCACCAATTGTATCACAATAAGTGTCCTCTATCAGCTGACGAATATCGCGCAATGTAGCAGGACCCAGACCTACTTCAATACCTGCATTAAATACAGTATCCATGTCGGCCTCACTTAAACCAAATGTAGCCAGCTCTTTACCCGGAAAATATTTTCTGCGTTCACGAACAGGATTCGTTTTTGTAAATAAATGACCTCTCTCACGATAGCCATTTATCATATTCAATACATTAATTTCTTTTAATATATGTTCAGGAGTCTCTGTAACAGGACCTCCTTGAGAGCCGAAATCAAATCCTTCAAAAAACTTTTGCCATCCAAAATCAACAGATTCAGGATCACTTTTGTATGACTCATACATCGAATCAATGTAACGAGAGTCTGCGTTGCTCAAGAAAGTAAGCTTATCCATGTCTAATTATACGTATAAAGCAAAGTTATAAATAATATGATTGTAGTGATAAGGAATCAGCATCTTTTTTAGCACTCCCAGCCACTAAACGAATATCCACCTTTGTTTTTTAGAAAGCAATTGAAAACATAGTAATATATGTAATTCCTATATTACGAAATAATTTTAAGATTATGCTTAAAACTACTACCTACGCCAGCAATATGAGCCCAGCTACCGTAATTTGTCGCAGGGTTATAGTCAATTAACTTCTCCTCAAAATACGCTGCGCCCTTTAACCAACTTATCCGAAGCACATTAACCAGGTAAACAGCTGCTTCAGTCCGCTCAGCCTGACTAATATAACCAGTCGTATTTAAAGTTTTCATAATGCTATTAACCTGGGCATTGTCCGTTTTTCCCGCTTTCCAACTTTCAAAGAGATCATCTTCTTCTAGATAAGAAAATTCGGCTTTAGAAAAACCCTGTAGCTTAAAAAACTTATTACCATGCTTTTTAAACATAAAACGATAGTAATCATGCCACCACAATTCATCCATCAGTTTATTGAAAATACTTTTCGGATAATTAGAACAGCTTATTAATGAATGATAATATGTATGTACCGAAAGGCAGCCTAATGAAATCCATGGCGAGAGCCAGGACTCTACCATTCCTCCACTCAATAACAGAGTGAGTTGTTTTTTTGCTTCAGTTTCTCCGCCCTGAATTCTGGAACTTGATGCTAATTCAATTTCTTCTTCATTATAACCCAAATCTTTCAATTCCGGTGTACTCCATTCAGGAGTAATCTCTAAAAAACTTAAATTCTCAGGAAACTGTATACTTGGTCGAATAGAACTCTCCCTACCAGCTTTTTTCTTAAAAGTATTAAAATCATCTGGAATATCTTTAATAGGAAAAGGAAGGTCCTCCTTATGATATAAAGTATGTCCAATAAAATGTCTTAAATTCAATTGCAATTTCCACAGCGCCTCCTCAACCAGGGCAGATACCCTCGTTTCTTCATAAGCAACTTCGCGGTGATGATAAACCTCATCAATTTGATAACGCTTCGCCAATTCTGGCAGTATCTCTTCAGGTAAACCCCGCTCTATTATTAATTCTCCATTAAATGAACGGATCGATCGTTGAAGATCCTGTACACTCTCATTAATAAATTTAGCTCTTAGTACACCCGTTTTCCGGGTACCAAATTTTGTTTCCGCATATATACGAGGGTCATAAATAAAAACCGGCAAGATAGCAGTATCCTTCTCGCTCGCTAAGCTCAGCATTTCATTGTCACAGATCCGTAAATCGTTTCTAAACCAAACTAATATGGTTTTTTTATTCATTCCAAATAAAAATTATGCGTCGCAAATATACTTATTTTAACCTTATAATAGTGATATTCGCTCCATACATAACCATATTGACATTCCATTTACAATGACTAATTTCACAAAAATAGAATAAAAAGAAACATTAGCTTTTTTGATTTGTAATATAAACAGCATAATTATCTTTACATAATGAATGTACTCTTAACTGGCATCAATACTTACTTAGGAAAAAACTTATCCTTATTCTTTTTAGAAAAGAAATATCAACTAACCTGCTTGGTTAGAAATGAGAAATTTCTCGAAAATGAAAGAGAAAACGTTAATTTATCCATAATCCAAGGGGATTTAATTCGTGAAAAATATTCCTCCGATTTCCCTAATGATTTAGATGTTGCCTTTTACTTTAGCTATTATATTGCAGAGCAGGGTGATATCTATCAGGACCTGGAATTATTATCAATTCAGAATTATATAAAGAAGGCTCGAAGGGTTAATTGCGCTCATTTAATATATGTGATGCCGCTGCGCTCACCGGTAAACGAGGATGTCAAAGCCCTGTTTGAGAAAAGTTTTATTCCCTATACCGTTATTCGAACGAGTAATATAGTGGGAAAAGATTCTCTCCTGATACAGATATTTAAAAAAATGGCAAGCAATTATGCAATAATCTCGAACAGTAAGCTGGCAAGTAGTAAATGCCAGCCCATCGCTCTTAGTGATGCTCTTACATATTTAGACTTTATTGCTTCCAATCCGGTAACATTTAACCAGGTTTTCGATATTGGCGGTCCCGAAATTTTAAGCTACCGGCAAATGTTAGGACAATTTCTACAAATTTGTAAAATCAAAAAGACTATCATAACCTTGCCTTTCGTACATTCTTTTTTCTCAACATTCTGGTTAAGCAAAAGCAGCGGATTACCAAAAATGATTGCCCATGCATTTAGCGAAAACATTCAAGGCGATTTACTTTGCGAGAACAACAGGATCCATGACCTCTTTCCACATACAAGCTTAAAATTCAAAGAAGCTGTACTAGAATCTACCAGATAAAAAAAGGTCATAAGATATAACCTTATGACCTTTTTCAATTTACAACCCTAAAGTTTTACATTTAGGAGTAAATCGTTATTTAGTGACTTTCTTTACACTTACTTCAAAATCTATCGAAGAAAAAGGAGGAATACCACTTCCTGTAGTCGAAGAACTTGCTGTTCCCTTAATACCATAAGCTTGAGATGAAGGTAATACCATACGCACTTTACCACCTTCTTTCAACTTAGGAAGTACTTCTCTCCATCCAGCAATAGTTGATGCTAAAGAAATACTAAGTGAATCTGTTGAAGATTCCTCAACAACAGTTCCATTTAACGTTTTCAAAACATATCCAATCTCAACTGTTGATTCTGTTTGAACTTGCTTACCTGTCCCTTCCTGAGAAATATGGTAATAAATACCACCTGGAGTTTCTATATAATCAGTACTCGTTCCAAGGCTTGAAAGATAATTCTTAATAGAATAATCTTCATATGCCGGCAAATCTGTAGTATCTATTGCATGAATAACATAATCAATAGATTGATTGCTACCTATTTTACCAGAGCCATTCCGTCCATATGCATATCTTGAAGGAACCAGTACTCGTACTTTACCATTAGCACGCTTTAAAACCTGATTCAAAACTACTTTTAATCCCTCTTCCTTATCTAGCGGTGACCCAGATTGGTTACCTGCTACATCCGAACCATAAGGAAAGTATCCTAAATAATCAGCATAGCGATTTATCACACTAAAGGTATCAAGCGAACTGAAACTTCCATCATGCGTTTTCAAGGTAAATACCAACGGAACGATTTTATTATAATCAAGTTCCATTCCGTTTCCTTCTTCTAATACCTGATAATACATTCCTGTATTTCCAAGGGGAGTCATATCTAAATGATTCTGACGAATGTAATTCTGGATATTCTCTTCATCCAATTCAACAATGGTCTGGTAATCCTTCTTCTCACAAGATGCAAATGCTAATAAAGCAAAAAAGCCCAATACTAAGAACCGACTAGAAAATATGTTCATTCAGCAGCGTATAAATTTTTTAAATTAATTACCAGATGGAGCAGCCGGAGGTAAAACCTCTAACACCTCAATATAAAAATCTAATGGAGAATTTGCAGGAATACCAGATCTGGTTTGATTTTGATATCCATAAGGTGATGGTATAACGATTCTGATTTTTGAACCTTTTTGTAAACCAAGTTCTGTTAAACCAGATTTAACTACCTTATCATTCTTATCCTTAAGTTCTTTAGGAAGAAATGCAACTTGCCATCCTCCAATTACTTCTGCCAATGACAAATAATTACCTGCAGCCATATCATTCTTCTGGAATGATGTTCCCGTTGCTACCAATCTACCTTCATAATTTACTCGGATACGTGGAGCCTCAATGTCATTATCATTGTTAAAATTGTAGGTATAAAAATCAGAACTCTCTTTATCTTGTAATCCTTGTTCTATAACTTTATACCAAATGCCTGTTTCTGCATCCTTTACAGCACCCTCTAATTCAGGAGTTTCTTCCACATACGCCTTCAATACCGGAGCTTCCATATCCAAATATTTTTGGGCATCATAAGGTTCAAAATCCTTATCTTTCAGACAGCCTGTAAAGGCAACGCCAGCAATTAAGGCAATAATTAAAAAGTTAATTTTTTTCATGGTCGTTTTCATACTCATAAGTGCAAAGTTATTTATTTAATTGATTTTATTAAGGAATTAACATTTTTTAACAGCATTATGCTCTTCTAGTTAATCCTTTTTTAAATACGGAAACCACTGCAGATATGCTACAATGGTTTCTCAAGAAAAATAAAATTAATTAATAGCAATATTTATTAGCTTCAATTAACTGCTTTGCAATCCGCTGACGCGCCTCTTTACTATTAAAAGGTTCTGTTTTTGTAAAACGACGAAGTCCCATCAACATCATTTTCAATTCATCTCCTTCAGCGAAAGCATTTAATGCTTGTTTTCCTGCAATAGAAACGCAATCTACAGTCGAATCTAAATAGACCCTGGCTATATCAATCTGTCGCTTCACAGCCTCTTCACCTCTTATAGCAACCAACTTCTCTACTCTTAAAATTGTAGATTCCGCTACATACACATATCCTATTATATCAGCAATATTCATCAAAATTTCCTGCTCCTTAGAGAGTGTCATCATTAACTTTTGAACCGCCGCACCTGCTATCATTAGTCCCGCTTTCTTCAAATTCTTAAGAATCTTTTTCTCATAAGCAAAAAGTGCATCTTCTGCTTCCTCGAAATCAGGAATAGACATTAATTCACTTGCCACTTGCTGAGCTGGTCCCATCAAATCCAAATCACCCTTCATCGCGCGCTTTAATAACATATCAACAATCAACAAGCGGTTTACTTCATTCGTACCTTCAAATATCCTGTTAATTCTAGAGTCCCGATAAGCTCTCTCCATAGGGGCTTCAGCTGAAAAACCCATTCCTCCATACACCTGAACTCCTTCATCCACAATATAATCCAACATCTCCGATGCCCAAACTTTCAAAATAGCACATTCAATCGCAAACTGCTCCGTAGATTTCAGCCTTGCTTTTCCACTATCCATTCCCCCCGCAACCAATTGCTCATAAGCATCATCAATATTTTGACCGGCGCGATAAGCCGCACTTTCTACTGCGAAATTACGAATCGCCATCTCAGCCAATTTATATCGGATAGCTCCGAATTTCGAAATTTGCAACCCGAATTGAACACGCTCATTCGAATAATTAATAGCATGATCCAACGCCTTTTTAGAAGACCCGATGGCTGCTGCACCCAATTTTATTCTACCAATGTTTAATATATTTACTGCAATCTTAAATCCATTCTCTCTTTCTGAAAGTAAATTCTCAACAGGAACCGGGCAATCATTAAAAAAAACCTGGCGGGTAGATGAACCTTTGATTCCCATCTTATGTTCTTCCGGATTCATCGTTATTCCACCAAAATCTCGCTCAACAATAAAGGCAGACAGTGTCTTATCATCATCTATTTTAGCAAATACAATGAAAAGATCTGCAAAACCACCATTCGTGATCCACATCTTTTGACCGTTAAGCATATAATGTGTCCCGTCTGAATTTAACTTAGCCGATGTTTTTCCAGAATTCGCATCAGAACCTGCATTGGGTTCCGTTAAACAATAAGCTGCTTTAAGCTCTCCTGTTGCTAACCTTGGAATATATTTGGCTTTCTGTTCATCATTACCATAGTACAAGATCGGCAATGTACCAATACCCGTATGGGCGGAAAGCGCCACTGCAAACGAGTGTCCTGCTCCTACTGCGTCTGTAACAAGCATTGACGTATTGAAGTTCTTTCCAAAGCCACCATACTCCTCCGGAATAGAAACACTCAATAAGCCAAGCTCTCCAGCCTTATCTAATAAACTTTGCATCAAACCTTCTTCCTGCGCATCAATCTGGTCAAGCTTGGGCAATACTTCAGCCTCTATAAAATCAACACAGGTTTGCTTGATCATTAACTGCTCTTCATCAAATTCCTCTGGAATGAAAACATCTTTATAAGAGGTTTCACGAATAACAAATTCGCCACCCTTAATTACATTTTTAGATTCTTCTGTCATCTTCTAAATAATTATATCCAATCCTTTTTATTCTGCCGGTATATTATAACATCTCAAAAATACCAGCAGCACCTTGTCCGCTTCCCACACACATAGTAACCAAGCCATATTTCTTATCTCTCCGCTTCAATTCATTAAAAATCTGCACAGAAAGTTTAGCTCCCGTACAACCCAATGGATGTCCCATTGCAATTGCGCCGCCATTTACATTCACTATTTCCGGATTCAAACCCGCATCCCTGATAACCGTTAATGCCTGAGAAGCGAAAGCTTCATTCAATTCTATTAAGTCTATTTCTTCCAATTTCATTCCTGCCTTTTTCAAAGCAATTGGAATAGCTTTCACGGGCCCTATTCCCATAATACGGGGAGGAACACCTGCTACCCCATAACTAACCAAACGGGCGATAGGTTCCACATTCAATTCCTTCAATTTAGCTTCTGATACAACCAGAACAAATGCGGCACCATCGGAAGTCTGCGAGGAATTACCGGCAGTTACAGATCCTCCAGCAGCAAAAACAGGTTTCAAGGCAGCTAATTTCTCAAGGCTTGTATCAGCACGAGGCCCTTCATCTATATCAACAACATACTCACGGCTTTTAATTTTCTTACCCCCCTCCAGGTAATTCTCATGAACTGTTATCGGAATAATATCATCTTTGAACCTGCCGTTCTTGATAGCATTCAACGCTTTCTGATGTGAATTAAAAGCAAAAAGATCCTGATCCTCGCGACTCACCTGAAATTCTTTAGCAACAGCTTCTGCCGTTAATCCCATTCCCCAATACCAGTCAGGATGTTCCTTTGCAACCGCTTCATTTGGAACTAACTTCCATCCGCCAAAAGGCATACCCGACATCACTTCCACTCCTCCGGCAATAATCATGTCAGCCATCCCTGATTTAATCTTAGCGACAGCGATAGCAATTGTTTCCAAACCAGATGAACAATACCTATTAACCATCATGCCCGGAACCTTTTCAATATCCAAACCCATCAATGAAACCATCCGGCCGATATTTAAACCTTGTTCTGCTTCAGGAGTTGCATTACCAACAATTACATCGTCAATTTCCTCTTTATTTAAATTCGGAACAGAGGCAACCAAATGCTTAATTACGTCCGCCGCTAAATCATCTGCTCTTGTGAAACGAAACACCCCACGAGGAGCCTTCCCTACCGCTGATCTATATCCTGCTACTATATATGCTTCCATAATCTTAGTTTCTTAAAGGTTTACCCTTGGTTAACATAAACTGAATCCTTTCCAATGATTTCTTAGTCCCTACCAGTGATAAAAATTCCTTTCGCTCCAAATCCAATAGATACTGTTCTGAAACTTCTGTGGGTTCAGATAGATCTCCACCACACATTACCCATCCAAGCCGCTCAGAAATTAATTTATCATGCTCGGAAATATAATTTCCCGTCATCATGGAGTTCGCGCCTACATACACAATACCCAAACCTTGTTTACCTAACACCTTAATGTCGTTTCGTTGTACCGGTTGTGTATATCCTGCATCAGCCAACTCCAACGCCTTCGCTTTTGCATCGGCTAATAGCCTGCTTCTATTCATGGTAATTGCAAACTTTCCTGCCTGTAAATATCCCAGCTCAAAAGCTTCCAAACCTGAGGTAGAAACCTTCGCCTGTCCGATTGTTAAAAATTTATTTCTTAATACAGTCTGCTCTATGACCCCTTCTTTAAAATCATCCGATGCCCGAATCGTCATTTCTTTTGATCCGCCGCCACCAGGTATAACGCCTACACCAAACTCCACCAACCCCATATAAGTCTCTGCATGCAACTGTACAAAATCGGCATGCATTGAAAACTCACAACCTCCTCCTAAAGTCAAATTAAAAGGCGCTGCCACAACAGGTATAGATGAGTAACGTAATCGCATAGAAGTGTCCTGAAACATCTTTACTGCCATATTAAGCTCATCAAAATCCTGCTCTACAGCAAGCATGAAAACCATTCCAATATTTGCACCTGCAGAGAAAAGAGCTCCATCATTCCCGATCACCAAACCCCTGTATTCCTTTTCTGCTAAATCAATTGCCTTATTTATTCCCTGAATAACATCTCCGCCAATGGTATTCATCTTCGAATGAATTTCTGCATTCAAAATACCATCTCCAAGATCAATAATACTGACACTGCTGTTTTTCCAAAGGGTATGCTTTTCTCTCAAATTATCTAATACAATAAAGTCCTCAGACCCAGGAATAATTTGGTAACTTTTACTCTTGCTATCATAGAATTTCTTAACACCATCTTCTATCTTATAAAAACTCTCCATTCCGGCTTCTAACATTTCATATACCCAAGAAGCTACTTTTCCTTGTTGACCGGGTAATAGCACTTCCGCCTTCTCTATTTTGTCAATCGTATCTTTCACACCCAATGCATCCCATATTTCAAAAGGCCCTAATTCCCATCCAAAACCTGCACGCATAGCGTCATCAATCCGATATAGCTCATCTGATATTTCAGGAATACGATTTGAGACATATTCAAACAATGGATAATTAGCCGCTCTGAATAACTCTGCTGCCTTGTCATTCCCCTTCTCAAAAACCTTCATCCGTTGACGCAGATCTTCTACAGTCTTGGCTTCCTCCAGAGTAGCAGATTTCACTTTATCCTGTTTACTGTATTCTAATGTTTTAAGATCAAGAGCTAATATTTCTGTTTTTCCACCCTCATCTTTAACTTTTTTATAAAAACCCTGCTCAGATTTCTCTCCCAACCATTTATTATCAACCATCTTTTGAATATAGCCCGGCAGCTTAAATATTTCCTTAGCTTCATCAGAAGGAGCATTCTCATACAAACCATTTGCAACATTCACCAGTGTATCCAATCCAACAACATCAGCAGTCCTGAAAGTTGCTGACTTCGGCCTTCCTAAAATAGGACCGGTAAACTTATCCACTTCCTCGACAGACAGATCAAATTTTTCAACTAAATGAGTCAAAGCCAACATGGCATAAACGCCAATTCTATTACCAATAAATGCCGGTGTATCTTTGCATAAAACTGTAGTTTTCCCTAAAAACTTATCTCCATAATGCATCAGGAAAGAAACCACCTCCGAATCAGTTTCTAAAGTGGGAATAATTTCAAGCAAGCGTAAATAACGAGGAGGATTAAAGAAGTGTGTCCCACAAAAATGCTTTCTAAAATCATCTGAACGGCCTTCTGCCATCAAGTGAATGGGAATCCCTGATGTATTGGAAGTAATAAGCGTTCCTGCTTTACGATATTGCTCAACTTGCTCAAAAACCTGCTTCTTAATATCCAAACGTTCAACCACAACCTCAATAATCCAGTCAACTGAACCAATATCTTTCATATTATCCTCAAAATTCCCGGTCTTGATTTTCTTTAAAACAGACTTGCTGAATATCGGAGATGGATTCGATTGAATCACACTTTTCAAATGACCATCCACGATCCGATTACGCACGGAAGGATGTTCACTAGTCAATCCTTTTTTCTCTTCTGCAGGCAATAACTCTTTGGGAACAATATCAAGCAGCAACACCTCAACTCCAATATTAGCAAAATGGCAAGCAATTCTAGACCCCATAACACCTGATCCTAAAACCGCTACTCTCTTAATCCTTCTTTCCATAATTTATGACTCTTTAATATGGTCCTGAAAAAAACTTTGTGATAATTGATTGATTTTTACAAGCGAGCTCTCCAGCTTTAATCGTTCACTTTCTGACATATGAGTTATTAGGTAATTATTAAAATCACGCACAATATTTTTTGCCATCTCTCTTTTCTCTACGCCCAATGTTGTTAAAAATACTTTTACAGAACGTTTATCAAATTCGCTTACCTCCCGATAAATCAAACCCTGTTTTTCCATAGCGCTTAACATTCTTGACAAACTTGTAGACCGAACTCCTAATAAGCTGGCTATCTGTGAAACTGCAGTTCCTTCTTTATGAATATTGATTAAAACATAACCCGAAGCCTGTGTTAATCCTACTTTCGAAGCAGCCTGATTGTACGAGTTTGCCACCGATTGCCAGGCTGTTTTTAAATAATAATCAATAGTATTGTCCTTTGCCATTTAAATAGATTTTATTATGCTTGCATAACAAATCTATGTTTTATAGCTATAACATGCAAAGAAATCTTTTGTTTATTTTCCAACAAAAAGTTCAATAGCTTTTTTATTAAATTAGATTACCTATTTTTGTTTATAGCATTTTAAACCGAGATACATTGTGCAATTAAAAAAAGTTGAAAGGGTATCGGGAATTAGCAGTGAAGAATTCATTGCTAACTATTTAAACCCAGGAAAGCCTGTTATTCTTACTGACTTTATTCATAAAGACAGTCCGGCCTTACACAAATGGAACTATAGTTATTTCAAAGAAATAGCCGGCGATCAGATTATTTCGCTCTACGGCAAAGAAGAAACTTCACGCGATCGGGTCGCAAGTGCACCTGTAGCACAAATGAAATTCTCAGAGTACCTGGATTTAATAGAAAAGGAACCCACCGACCTTCGTATTTTCCTTTTTAATCTGCTAAAACTCAAACCTGAGCTCAACAATGATATCATTTACAACGATGTTACGAATGGGAAGGTCCTGAAATGGCTTCCATATCTTTTCTTCGGAGGAGAAGGATCGAGTACCCGTAACCATTATGATATCGATATGTCTCATGTATTTATTTCACAATACAAGGGGATAAAAAGAATTTGGCTGTTCCCACTCGATCAATCCACCAATCTATATAAGATACCTTTTAGCTTTCATAGCCTTGCCAATTTAAAGGAACCCGATTATGAACAATTCCCCGCTTTAAAAAATATCGAGGGTTTTGAAGCAGAAATAAAACCCGGAGAAACGTTGCTTATGCCATCTGGATATTGGCATTTTATACAATACGTAACCGAAGGCTTCTCTATCAGCGTCAGGGCGTTACCAACTAACCCCATCGATCGCTGGCGGGGTTTCAGGAATCTCGTTTTCACGCGGTATTTTGACAATACCATGCGTAGAACCTTTAAACAACGATGGTTCAATTATAAGATAGAAATTGCTAAAAAAAGAGCAAATAAAGCCTTAAAAAGGAAATCGTCTAACTAGCCTTTCCATATTATTACCTAATTTAGACAACAGAAAGTTGACCTTTCCAAAAAAAAGGGTAAAAAATATATGGTCAAAAGCATAAATAACAATCTAACACAAATTCTCAAAATCACGGATCAGTGTTTATTGTATTTAAGTCTAGCTTGTTCAATCGCCAT